>Ga0255334_1000072_pt1 | contig 118074 bp, 110 predicted proteins | sample EtOH5_35cm_T3_12_FD_202080 | JGI IMG/M metagenome (GOLD analysis project Ga0255334, IMG submission 202080) | Sandy soil microbial communities from University of British Columbia, Vancouver, Canada - EtOH5_35cm_T3_129 | ecosystem: Engineered > Artificial ecosystem > Sand microcosm >...
GGCCGGTAGATATACGGGCTCACTTGGGTCGGCCGAACAGGTGGAACTGGCCGTGTCTGCGTCGGCGGCACGTTTGGGGGATAACCATACGGGCTCACCTGCGTCGGCGGCACGTTTGGCGGATAACCATACGGGCTCACCTGCGTCGGCGGCACGTTTGGCGGATAACCATACGGGCTCACCTGCGTCGGCGGCACGTTTGGCGGATAACCATACGGGCTCACCTGCGTCGGCGGCACCACCGGCTGCTTCTGCACGTTCGGGAGATTCGGCTTGGCCGGCAATGGTCCAATCGGCCACATCGGCTGCGGCAGGGCCGGGGTCAATATTTCCGGCATTACGCTCGGCGTCGGAGCCAGCTCCACCTTTTCCTTCACGGGTGCCTTTGTCGGCGGCGGCTGAGTCGGCCGCTGTGTCTCCGATTCTATCTGCATTTCTTCTTCCTCGGGCTCGATCGGCCTGCGCTCGATCTCCTGGGGAACTTCTTGTCCCTGCTCTTCTTCCGTGATCGGCCTTTCTTTTACATAGGGAGATTCGCTCGATGACGAATGAGGTCGTCTTGGCTGCGGACGCACCGGTACGCCTCTGGCTGGAATCTTGATTCTCGCCCCAGGATAGATCGTATCGGGAGTCTTGATCTGACTGTTCAGGCGCAGCAGTTCTTTGTAATCGACGCCGTATCTTTTGGCGATCTTCCACATGGTGTCGCCTTTTTGGACTACGTGGATTCTCACAATTTCTCCTCCCTCGCGGAAACTCCATATCATGGTATGCACCCATGGGCGTTTTGCTCCTGGGCAAGCCATTTTCTTGGGAGCGCTCGGGAAAATGAAAAAAGCCAACTCTAGGAGTTGACTTCCTGCTTGAAAAACGGATATGTGCCCAGTTGGCGAACCTGACAGCCGATTGCTTCGATCTCGGCAAAGGCCCCGGGAAGCAGCACATCATCCATTTTTTGCTCAATGTCGACCACAAAAAAATAACTGCCCAACGCTTTCTTGGTGGGGCGGGACTCAATGCGGGACAAGTTGATCTTGCGCCACGCAAAGGCGGCCAATACCTGATAGAGCGCCCCCGGAAAATCTTCCGGCAGCGTGACTAGAATCGTCGTCTTTTCCCGAGGGGAGGGAGGCAAATTCGGCGGCTCCTGACCGACCAAGACAAAGCGGGTGTAGTTGTTGGAAAAATCCTGGATGTGCGGCCGTGCGACCTCCAACGGATAAATGTCTGCATTCAGGCGCGTCCCGATCGCCGCCCATGGCTCCTCCGGATGTTCGCTCACCGTCTGGGCGGCCAGCGCTGTGCTGTTCACATTTTCCACCACAGCTTGCGGCATGTGCTCCCGGATGAAGTGAAAGCTCTGGGCGATCGCCTGCGGATGCGACATGACCCGGGTGATCGCGGACAGCGGCAGCTGCTGCTCCCGCTTGGCTACCAGCAGGTTTTGCGTAATCGGCAAGGCCAATTCAGCCAGGATCGGCAAATCGACCTCATGGATCAGCCAGTCCAGTGTGGAATTGACGGTTCCCTCGATCGAATTCTCGATCGGGACGATGCCGTACGTAACTTCTCCTGTGGCTGCGGCGTTCAGCACATCGATAATGCTCGGGTACGGCACGTATTCAATCGGCAAACCGATCGGCAAGGACCGGGCCGCTTCTTCGGAAAACGTGCCACGAGGCCCGAGGAAAGCGAGTTTGTTTGGCATGGCGTTTCTCCTGTCCACTTTACTCTACGTCTGATGGATTTCGACCTGGACGCCATGTTCGTCCGGTTGCAAGATCATCACGCGATACGAGATGCCGTGCCCGTTCATCACCCTGTCGACAAATCCTTGCAGCTTCTCCTGCTGCTCTTCCGTGGAGAAGAAGCACAAGATCGTAGGGCCGGCACCGCTCAACGCTGCGCCCCATGCCCCATTGGCTGTTGCCCCGTCCAGAATGTCTTTCAGGCCAGGCACAAGCTCTGCACGGTAAGGCTGATGCAGCCGATCCCCCATCGCTTGTCCCAACAGGTCCAGCCTGCCTTGTGCAAGCGCGGCCACCAGCAGACTGCTATGACCAACATTATATACAACATCCTGCTTGCTGTACACCTGCGGCAATACGTTTCGCGCTTTTTCCGTGGACAGCGGAAATTCGGGAATGACGACGAGCGCCTGCAAGCCCGCTGGCGGCGAGAGGCAAATGTACGGGATCGGCTCGTCCGCATTCTCCGGCAGCGTCGCAACGACGATCCCGCCAAACAGGGAGGCGCCCACATTATCCGGGTGGCCCTCCAGCCGCGTCGCCATCGCAAACAATTGTTCACGGGTAAATGGCTCGCCGGCCAGCTGATTGGCTGCGGCCAATGCGCCTACGATCGCCGCGGCGCTGCTGCCCAGCCCGCGCGTCAGCGGCGCATCGCTGGAGGCGCGGATCGCCAGCTCGGGCGCAGGCAAGCCTGCTTGTTCAAACAGCTGTACCGCCACTTTATAAAGCAGATTGCTTTTATCGGTTGGGGTGCCTTGCAGCTCTTCCCCCACCAGTTCAATCGTTGTACGATCACTGCGCTTCATTTCCACGACCGAATAGAGCTGAAAAGCCAAGCCCAGGGCATCAAACCCTGGACCCAGATTCGCAGTGCTGGCCGGAATGGTGACCTTTACGAGGCCGCCATTCATGACCGTACATCGCTCCCTTTTTGGCTGACCAGCGCCATGACGGCCTCACGGGTGGCAGGGACCGAGCGCGGCTCTTCGCCCACCAGCTTGAGGGCGATATTCGGATCCTTCAGACCATTGCCGGTCAGCACGCAAGCGACCTTTGCCCCCTCCGGCAGCTTGCCCGCCGCCTTCTGCTTGACGATACCTGCCAAGGACGCCGCCGATGCCGGCTCGCAGAACACGCCCTCGCTCTTCGCGAGCCATTGATAGGCATAGAGAATTTCCTCATCTGTCACGCTGTCCACCAGCCCGTTCGACTCGCTGATGGCATTCAGCGCGCCCTCCTTGCTAGCCGGGTTCCCGATGCGGATCGCCGTCGCCACCGTTTCCGGGTTTGGCACCGGATGGCCGTGCACCAGTGGCGCCGCTCCCGCTGCCTGGAAGCCGAACATGCGCGGCAGGCTGTTCGACCGTCCTGCTGCCTTGTATTCCTTGAAGCCTTTCCAGTATGCGGTGATGTTGCCGGCATTTCCTACGGGGATGGCGAGAATGTCAGGCGCGTCTCCCAGCGCGTCGCACACTTCGAAGGCGGCTGACTTCTGTCCTTCGATGCGGTACGGGTTTACCGAGTTGACGAGGGTGATCGGCTCATTCGCCGTAATGTCCCGCACAATCTGCAGCGCTTCGTCGAAGTTGCCGTCGATGGCGATGACTTCCGCACCGTACGCGATGGCTTGGGCTAGCTTGCCCAGCGCAATGTTTCCGCTCGGGATCAGGACGATGCTGCGCAGTCCGCAACGGGCTGCATACGCAGCCGCGGCAGCAGACGTATTTCCGGTCGACGCGCACATAATCGTGCTGCTTCCTTCTTCTACCGCTTTCGCCACTGCCATCACCATGCCGCGGTCTTTAAAAGATCCGGTCGGATTCAGGCCTTCATACTTCACATACAGCTCCACGCCCAGCTGCCGGGAGAGATTGGGCGCATGGATCAGCGGTGTATTCCCTTCATGCAGGCTGACGAGCGGAGTTTTGTCTGTTACCGGGAGAAATTCCCGGTAGCGCGCGATGATGCCCGATTGACGGTCATAACTCATTTTTGGTTTCCTCCCTCTACACGGTAGCAGCTTTTTACCTTCGTCACGATATCCATCTGTTCCATATCGGCCAATAGGCCGTCCATATCGCTTTTGGAGGACTCATGGGTAATCATGATGATTTCCGCTTCTCCGTTGTTGTTGTACGGCTGCTGGATGACCTGCTCCAGCGAGATGTTTTGGTTTGCCAAACGCTGCGTAATCTGTGCGAGCACGCCGCGCTTGTCAGCTACGACGATGCGCAGGAAATACTTCGACAGCTTTTGACTGTCGTCTTTGAGCACTTTCTCTTTGTAGGGAGCGACCATGCCGCGTCCATTCACGCCGAGCTTTCTGTTTTTGACGACCGTCACCAGGTCAGAGACAACCGCGGTCGCCGTCGGCAGTTCGCCTGCTCCCGGGCCGTAGAACATCGTCTCGCCTACTGCTTCCCCGTGTACGTACACCGCATTGAACACGCCGTTAACGGATGCCAGCGGATGGGATTTCGGGATCATGGTCGGCTGCACGCTGACTTCGATCGCTTCTCCGTCCCTCCGAGCCAGGCCCAGCAGCTTGACCTCGTAACCGAGCTGTTTACCGTATGCGATATCTTCCTTGCTGACCGAGCTAATTCCTTTGACATCCACGTCTTCGAGCTTCATCGGGACACGGAAGCCCAACGTCGCGAGAATGGCCATTTTGCGGGCGGCGTCAAAGCCTTCGACATCGGAGGTCGGGTTGGCTTCCGCGTAACCGAGCGCCTGCGCTTCCTTCAGCACGTCGGCGTATTCGGCGCCTTCCTGACTCATTTTGCTCAAAATATAGTTGGTCGTACCGTTGACGATCCCCATCATCTTCGTGATGCGGTCAGAGGAAAAGCCTTCGACCAGCGCCCGCAAAATCGGGATCCCTCCCGCTACGCTCGCTTCGTAGAACACGTCACAGCCTTTTTCCTGCGCTTTTTTCAAGATTTCCGCGCCGTACAAGGCCATCAGGTCTTTGTTCGCGGTCACGATGTGCTTGCCGTGTTCCAAGGCGCCCAGGATGAACTCCTTCGCCGGATGGATGCCCCCGATCACTTCCACGACCACTTCGATCTCTGGATCGTCCAGAATCTCTGCCGGATTGGTGGTCAGCTTGCCCTCCATGGACGAAATATTACGAGATTTTTCCGCATCCTGAACGAGAATTTTTGTGATTTCAATGCCGAGGCCGGTCTGCTTCTGCAGATCATCCTGATGGGCCTGGATGATGCGGACGACGCCCGTACCGACCGTCCCGAACCCCATTAGCCCCAGCTTGATGGTTTGCTTCTCCATGCATTCTCCTCCTACCCTATTTTACCCTCTACCCACGATCATCGCTCTGCGTACGCCGGGTATTTGCTGCAAACCATCCAGAAATTCCGTGCTGGACACTTTCATGTGCGCCATATCGACGGACATGGAGACCGAAGCGACTCCCTGCAGCGGAATGGTTTGATTGATGGTCAGTACGTTTCCACCCTGATCAGCCATGTAGGTGAGCACTCTGGACAGATAGCCGGACATGTGCTCGAGTGAAAAAGTGACCGTCATGATCGTCTCGCTCATCATGGCGTTGAACGGAAAAATGCCGTCCTTGTACTTGTAAAACGCGCTCCGGCTCAACCCGACCCGCTCGACGGCTTCATTCACTGTATCCACTTTTCCAGACTCCAGCATTTTTTTGGCTTCGATCGTCTTGACGATCGATTCTGGCAGGATGTCGGATCGAATCAAATAAAACTTTTCTTCCCGTTTCATCCGTTTTGTCCTCCTGAGAAAAACAGTTGTTTCTTCATAGAGGACATTATAACCTTTATCCCGGAGCGTGACAATCCTTGTCTCCAACTTTTTTCATGGAATCATATTCAGTTCACCCGTGCTTACATGACAAGCGCATGCTCCGCAAAGAATAGAAACGATCGACACCACAGGAGGTGAGCATGGATGGCAAGACGTGGAAAGACGGACAAATCGGAGCGCCGCAACAACCATCCCCCGGGAAAACCAAGCGATCTCGACCAGTTTGGCGCGGAGACCAAAGGTAAGAAAATCGCGCAGTCTCCGCATATCGTAGAGGACCCGGGCGGAAACGGCTAGGCAGCGGAAAGCGCAAAAAACCCGGGATACGCAAATCCCGGGTTTTACCTATGCTGCTGATTAATATGCCAAAGAGGACAGCCCGTTGATGTGGGACAGGTAACGGATGTTGCTCGCTTCCTTCATCAGGGAAGCAGGTAGGCCTTTCAGCTTGATTTGGCTCGCGCCGATGGTGCCGATTGCATCTTTGCGGCCCAGGCTGCCCAGTGTACCGGAGAATACGGGCACGAAGCGTTCCATTTTGGAGCCGTTGAAGTGTGCGAAGAGGTTGTGCCCAACCACTTCCCCCATTTGCCATGCCAGCTGGGCAGTTGGCGGGTATGGACGCCCTTCCGGCCCCATCACGACAGCGCTGTCGCCAGCCAGGAACACTTCCGGATGAGAGGTGGACTGCAAGAACTCGGTCACAGTCGCGCGTCCGCGGTTCGCTTCAATGCCGGATTCCGCAACGACACGGTTGCCCTGAACGCCGCCGGTCCATACCATCGTTTTGGTTTCGATGCTGCTGCCGTCTTTCAGGAAGACAGTCGATTCTTTCATTTCCGTGACAGGCACGCCCGTCAGGAAGGTGACGCCGCGTTTTTCCAGGCTTGTTTGGGCGCGCTCAACCAGCTCCGGAGCAAAACCGGCCAGAATGGAAGGACCCGCTTCGACACAGTACATGGACACGTCTGCAAAATCGACGCCGTGCTTGTGGCACAGACCTGGCAGTATGTCCGCAAATTCGCCGACCAATTCGATCCCGGTCAGGCCGCCGCCACCGACGACGAATGTCGCATCTGCTTTGTCCTTGCTTTCCTTGTACGCCAGAATGCGGTCTTCGATGTGCGCGCGCAGGCGGTTTGCTTCCTCAACGGATTTCAGCGTGAAGCTGTACTCCTGCAGGCCAGGAATTCCGAAGAACGCGGTCTCGCTGCCCAGGGCAACGACCAGCGCATCATATTTGTTGGACTCGCCGCTCGCCAGCGTGACGCGTTGCGAATCCAGTCTGATTTTTTCAACCGTATCGATCACGAGGTTGATCTCTTTGCCGCGCAGCAGTCGCTCCAGCGGCAAGGCCACGTTTTGCTCAGACAGGTTGCCTACTGCCAGACGGTGCAATTCGGTAATGATTTGGTGAGTGGGGCAACGGTTTACCACAGTGATCGTCGCTTCTTCAGCAGTCATGTATTTGCGTGCAGTCAAAGCGCTCAAGAGTCCGCCATAACCGCCGCCCAAAATCAAGATATGCTTCGCCATGCTCAGGTCCTCCGTCCTTGTCTTCGTTCGTATTTGATTAACGTTTTTGTTGTTCGCGCTCAGCCAAAACTTCCAGGAATGCTTGTGCAAACCGCAACGTTTTTTGCACCTGCGGATCTTTCAGCATTTTGAGCATGCCAAACAAACCGATGGTCGAAGTTTCAATATGCGAACGGTCGCTAGCTTCGACTGCTGCTTGCGCGATTCCTTTTGCCTTCGCTTGGATCGGTTTTACGAACTCGTCCATGCTGCCCTTTAGGTCTTGGATCAGGACCTCGTCGTTCGCTACGGTTTGCACCAGATCGTACGCCTTGGTCAGGAGCGTTGTCATTTCTGCCAGTTTGGGCAGATTCGACACCAGTACATTCAACGACTCTTGGATTTCCGGTTTCATCAACTGGTCGAGCACATCCGTCTGTTCTGGCGCCAATGCCGCTGTGCTTGCTGGTTCAGCTTGTTGCATAGTGGTTTGTGACATAGGAAAACGTCCTCCTTTGCTTGGGAATAGAGGCCTAATTTTCTCGTTGCCTGTTCCTCCGAGTGACGGCTTTTCACCCCGTATCCGATAGTCTAATCTAACCTATTTGTAATATTTTTCACAAAGTGCAGTATTCAAACGGGAGGGAAAGATCAACGTGCTAATTTTCACAAGTTGATACAGCCGGATTGCCGTTCTGCAAGCTCACTTCCATGAAACAGGCACGATGAAGAACTCTACTTTTCTACTATATACCTTCTTCGCTCGAACATCAAAGGAAAAAAATCGCCCCTTCAGGAAGAAGCGGCGGCGGACAGCTTTTTATAATAATCCTTGACGATCTGATGGTGCTTTTCGTGGATATCGGTGAAGATCAGTTCCATGACAGTCTGGTTGTCCTGAAATGTCTTTTCAACCACTTTGGCCATTCCGACAATCTCCGTCCGCTCCTGTGGCAAGGTAAAGAACAGATGGAGAAAATCTCCCTTTGCCACATAGCCGTCCGTGCTGAGCACCAGCCGAGTGGGAGAAAACTTGAGCAGCAGCGCCTCGCCCTTTTCTTCAATCGGTCTGGCTCCCATCATCTTGTAGGGAACCTTCACCTGCGTCGTCAAAGAGACGAGTCCGTTCTTTCCTTTGATCCCGATTTCCACGCCAACAGCGATCGGGATCAGAGCCAGAAGCTTGACGGGCCACATCGTTTGTTCCTGCACGACTTCCAGATCAATCGTGTTGATCGCTGCGTCTGTCTCCCAGCGCATGCGCACGGTCGAGCCGACCAGTTCCGCCAGGGCTTCCCCTTTCAGCTCCGTGGAGACGATGAGATAGCCTCCCTTGGCGTGTTCCACCATGACAAGAAGAGGTGCCGTTACTTTCTTGGGGATCATCATTTGCAATGCGGCGCCGCGCTGGAGCCGCTTGTCTGACAAAAAGGGGAAAAGAGATGGAACATCCGTCATGATCTGCCTCACTCCACGAAATCAAACTCGAGCTTGCCGATGCGAACGGTGTCTCCGTCGCGGGCACCATGCCGGCGAAGCGCGTCGTCCACTCCCATGCTGCGCATGATTTTGGCAAAACGCTGTGCTGCGTCGTAGCTGTTCAGGTTGGTCATCCGCACCAGCTTTTCGATCTTCTCGCCACTGACGACGTATACTTCGTTGTCGCGGGTAATAACGAACGGCTCCGGCTCTTTCTCAGCCTTGAACACGACGCGTTCTTCCACTTCTGCTACTTCTTCCACGGCTGGCTTGTCCGGAAGCGTCGCGAGCAGCTCGCTTACGGCGTACATCAGCTCCTGAACGCCCTGCCTGGTCGCTGCGGAGATCTCGTACACCGTCACGCCCGGCAGCTTTTCCTTGAACCGCGCCAGGTTTTCCTGTGCCTCCGGAATGTCCATCTTGTTGGCGACCACGATCTGCGGCCGATCCTCCAGCTTCAGGTTGTACAGCGCCAGCTCCCGGTTGATCTGTCCATAATCCTCATACGGGTCGCGTCCATCCACGCCCGCCATGTCGATCACGTGCACAATCAGGCGCGTCCGCTCGACGTGACGCAGAAACTGGTGGCCGAGCCCGACGCCCTCGTGAGCCCCTTCAATCAGCCCGGGAAGGTCTGCCATGACAAAGCTGTTCTCGCCCACCTCCACCACACCCAGGTTGGGGGTGATGGTCGTAAAGTGGTAGGCCGCGATTTTCGGCGTGGCAGCCGTCACGCTGGACAGCAGCGTCGACTTCCCTACGCTCGGGTAGCCGACCAGACCGACATCCGCGATCAGCTTCAGCTCCATCAGAATGTAGCGCTCCTGGCCCGGCTCTCCATTTTCGGAGATGTGCGGGGCCGGGTTGGAGGCATTGGCAAAGCGCATGTTTCCTCTGCCGCCACGGCCGCCCTTGGCGATTACCGCCTGCTGGCCATGCTCTACCAGGTCCGCAATCACTTCCTTCGTGTCATCGTCAATGACGGTCGTTCCCGGCGGCACGCGCACGTACATGTCTCCCGCGCCTGCCCCGTGCTGGCCTTTGTTGCGGCCGTGCTCTCCCCGGGACGCCTTGAAGTGCTTTTGGTAGCGAAAATCGACCAGCGTCCGCAGCCCTTCATCCACGACGAAAATAACATCTGCACCGCGGCCTCCGTCACCACCCGCCGGTCCGCCTAATGGGACGTACTTTTCGCGTCGAAAGGAGACGGCTCCATTCCCACCGTCCCCGCCTTTCACATAAATCTTTGTCTGATCGACAAACATGGTGTCACCTCTTTTCCTTTACGCGAATGGAATTCGCAAATGCAAAATCCATTCTTCATCCGTATGTATCCACTCGGTGACCTCCACCGTACTCTGCTCACTTTTACGTATCAGTTTTTCCAGTTCTTCCATTCCGGATGCACATAGCTTTCCGGCCAGGTCAAAGCGAAATTGAACGGCGCTCACGTCCGCTGCCATAGAGAGCTGCAAGCTCGCAGGCTCGTAGCTGTTTGGGTCGACGTGATCGTTCACTGTGCATAAGATCTCTGACATCAGCGCAAACAGCTCCTGCTCATTCAGCGCAAGCTGCGTGAGATCCACCTGGTTGCAGACCTCCACCTCCAGGAGCATTTCCTTGTTCAACGCATTGAATGTCAAGAAGAAGACAGACAACAGGGAGCTGTTCAATCGGGCGACCATGGACTCCTGCATCGCCAGCTCCGCGATGCGCTTCAGGTGCGCTGCTCCCTGTTCGGTACGGTTCAAATGCAAATATCCGAGCAGAACCTGAACGTGGTTCAACCAGTCATGCCGCTGCCGGTTCAGTATGGCCAGCAACTGGTCAGTCTGTTGCGTAAACAGCCTCCGCTCGTCCCTCATCACATTCACCCAAGTCGATAAGATTTCTTTTCTGTCCTATTGTACCACAAAAGATCCCGCTAGAAATGAGAAAACTTGCGTTCGCAATACGCTCATTTTTGCCATGACCGCCCGGTAAAACACCCTTTTGCACATAAAAGAAAACCCAGCTGGTTGGCTGGGTTTTCCTCACTTCCCTCTCACTCACGCTTCAGAAAGAACCGGTTCGATCACAACTTGTTTGCGATCGCGGCCCAGACGTTTGAAACGAACAACGCCGTCTGCTGTCGCAAACAGAGTGTCGTCTCCGCCCTTCATTACATTAGCGCCCGGATAGATCTTCGTACCGCGTTGGCGAACGAGAATGTTACCAGCTGTAACGAATTGACCGTCACCGCGTTTCACTCCCAGACGTTTGGAAATGGAATCGCGACCGTTCTTTGTGGAACCTACCCCTTTCTTCGAAGCGAAGAACTGCAGGTCTACAGGAAAACGAAAGTTCATGTCAGACACCTCCTTGCCATTTTGTATCATAAACCGTAACGTATTGGCCGTATGATTCAGCGATCATCAACAGAGAGACAACCATGCTCTCAGCCAAAAGCTGCTGCTTCTCGCTCACCAGCCGGTCATCTGCAGGATGCACGTTCCATTTCAGGAAGCCGCCGTCTTTCTCTGCCAGCTGAACATCCGGATTGCTATTGAGCAAAAGATCTGCGGCATTGATCGTTCCCATGCTGACGGCGGAAACGGCGGAGCAGACGATATCTGAACCGTGCTTGCCGGCGCAGGCATGTCCGGAAACCGTAATGGCTTCAATCTCATTTTGCTCATTTCTTTGCACTTTTACGGTAATCATCGCGTTTGCCCAACATTAAGCGTTGATTTTTTCAACCACAACTTTGGTGAACGGTTGACGATGACCTTGTTTGCGACGGTAGTTTTTCTTGGCTTTGTATTTGTACACGATGATTTTCGCTTGCTTACCGTGTTTTTCTACTTTGCCAGTTACCGTAGCGCCAGCAACAGTCGGAGCGCCTGCCGTTACTTTTCCGTCCTTGCTTACCAGCAGAACTTTGTCAAAAGTAACAGCTTCGCCTTCGTTGCCAGCCAGTTTTTCGATGAAGAGAACAGAACCCTCTTCTACTTTGTATTGCTTTCCACCGGTTTCGATAATTGCGTACACTGTGTGCACCTCCTATACTCAGACTCGCCTTTACAGGTGCGCCGCAGAGGACGACTTGTGTACCTGCTTCGTGCGGTTACAGTATGCACGAGGCATAGCTGCATGACAAACACTAGATTATCACACCAGCAATGGCCCAGTCAAGTAATTTGCGATTGTTTTCCGTAGAGGCGCGCTGCTTCCTCCGTCCGGCCGGCGTACAAGATCCGGTACTCATCCGGCCTGCACACGGGGGACGGGAGCAGAAACAGGCGCACCGGCCATGGCTCTTGCTGCCCGCTGTCCAGTCCGGACAAGCGGCGGTACAGCCGCCCGGGCAACTCGACCAGCACGGCTTCCGCCTCCTGCGTTTTGGCGAGGGCTGTTGCTTCATCGTACAGTCGCTGCAACAGCTCATCCTCGCTCCAGATCCTGCCGTGGCCCCCGCAGGTTGGACAGGGCTCCGTCACTCGCTCCGCCAGACTGGCACGCACCCGTTTGCGGGTCATTTCCACCAGGCCGAGCGCCGTGATCCCCAGCACGGCGCCCGGCACCGGATCGCGCGCCAGCTCCCGCCTCAGCGCCGCCATCACTCGTTCCCGGTTCGCCGCCTCCTGCATGTCGATGAAATCGATGACGATAATCCCGCCGATGTCGCGCAGCCGCAGCTGACACGCGATTTCCACAGCCGCCTCCATGTTCGCGTCCGTGACCGCCTGCTCCCGCTGCTGGCCGCCCCTGCCGGTAAACGCACCCGTGTTGACATCGATGACCGTCATCGCTTCGGTGCGGTCCATCACCAAATGGCCGCCGCTTTTCAGCGGAACCTGACGCTGCAGCGCACGCTGGAGCTGCGCTTCGACTCCCAGCCAGGCAAACAGCGGCTCTCTCTCCCGGTACCAGCGCAGCTTGTCCAGCAAATCCTCTGCAAACACGCGCATGACCGCCTGCACCTGCTGGAAAGCGCTGCCCTGCTCGACAATCACTTCATCCACGCCCGAAGCGGCCACGTCCCGGATGACCGACTCCAGCATCGTCAGGTCCCGGCTGACAAAGCCTGGCCCAGCCAGCTGCTCTGCGTGCGCGAGCGTATCGTTCCACCGCTTTTGCAAATAGGCGAGTTCTGCGGACAGCTTGTCCGGCCCGGCCTCCGCCGCTTCCGTCCTGACGATGGCGCCTTCCCCCGGCGCAAGCCACGCCGCAAGGGTGTCCTGCAGCCGCTGCCGCTCTGCGGCGTCCTTGATTTTTCGCGAAACGGCCACACCCGCTTCCAACGGGAGATAGACGAGATACCGGCCCTGCAGGCTGATGCGCGCCGTTACCTTTGGCGCTTTCAGCTCGGTCCCTTCCTTGCTTACTTGCACCAGCACTTTTTCGCCGACCTGCGCGCGCTCGCTGATGCTTGGCTTCTCTTGGGCGGAGCCTGCTCTCGGCAATGTATCGTCCACGTACAAGTACGCGTTCTGGCCGACGCCAATCTCGACAAAAGCCGATTGAATCCCCGGCAGAACAGAGACGATTCGCCCCCGGTACAGATCCCCGGCGAGTACTCCCGCCCCCTCGCTTTCCGTGCGCCACTCCCGCAATCGTCCGCCTTCGAGCAGCGCCGCCCGCAGCCTGCCTCCGCTCCCGCTGATCGCTACTTGTCTCACTTTTTGCCACCACTCCCTGCATTGCCGTACGAATTCTGTCAGGAAAAAAGAATTCCCGACTCATAGGAAGTAATCTATCACAGGCAGCTGGAAAAGAAAAGAAACCTGCCGCCCGCTTTTCTTACACGAGCTGGCCCACCGTCTCGTCGTGCTTCTGCTCGAACAGCAGCGCGTACAAAAGCTGTTCCTCCGCGAGCAGGCCCGAGCCCTGTACGTAAAACAGATGGGAGCAGCCGCGGCGCAGCTTGTGTGCGACCTGCAGAACCGTCTCTCCCGGATGGACGCTGACAGCCTGTACGGCATACTCGTCCGGCTCGCGCACATATTTTTCCATCAAAAAGCGAAAGAACTGGTACGGAAAGCGCAAAAACGACTGAATGTTCACCGTCAGCAAATAGAGTGCGATCACCAGCACGTTCACCTTGAGCTCCAGCCCGGACACACCCGCCATGATCCCCGCCAGCAGCGTGCTCCCGGTCATGGAGAGGATCGCCGCCTGCCGGTACGGCATGAACCAGCACAAGACCGCCAGAACGATCCTCCCGCCGTCGAGCGGCCAGATCGGCAGCAGGTTAAACAAGGCGATCGTGACGTTGCTGACCAGGAAAAACCGCGCCCATTCTTCCGTCCATACCCCGCTGTACCAGCATAAATACGAAAACGCCATCATGACGAGATTCAGAAACGGCCCCGCCAGCGCCACGACGATTTCATCCAGCGGATCTGTCGCATAGGCGTCCTCCATGGTCGCTACCCCGCCAAACGGCAGCAGCTGGACTTCCGTCACCGTCCAGCCCAGCTCGCGGGCCATCGCCACATGCCCCAGCTCATGGATCAGCACGATGATGAACAGCGTGAGCACCTCTAAAAAATGGCCTGTCATGACAGACAGGCCAATCACCGCCCAGAACAGCAGGTGAATCCGGATGCGAATGCCCAGCCAGCGCTTACTCAAACGGAATCACATCCAGGGGATTGACGAACTGATCCTCTGATTTGACCCCCAAATAAAGGTGGCGGGACGTCTGGTTCACCGCGCGGGCGATCCCGATCTCCTGTCCGGCCTGCAGCATCTCGTTCTTGGCCACCATGACCCGCTCCAGATTGCCGAACCATACTTCGCGGCCTTTCGTCAGCTTGACAATCACCGTCGTGCCGTATCCCGGCTGCTCGCCGACATAGGTGACCCACCCCGTCTCGCCGATGGTGACCGGGTCTTGTGCCCCTGTATTGAGCACGACCTTGGCGCTTTTCGGCTCAAACGTCTTGACCACCTTCCAGCTGGCCGGCAGCTTCCAGACAGGCGCATCCTTGGCCTTCGTTCCCGCAGCGGGCACGGCATTGGGACCGTGCAGCGACGGAAGCAGCGTCGGCAAGGAGCCGAACCGCGCCTCGTACCAATCCGCAACACCGGAGAAGTTGAAATCGCGCGTCATGACCTCGCGCGCAGAGTTTTTCCACGACGCGGGAATCAATGAGGTCTGAAACAGCAAATACGCGACGCCGACCAGGAACACCGACATGAGAATCTGGAGTCCCCATGTCTCGTGTGGATCACGGCGGTTCCCCGCGTCGTCGTCCCTCAGCGAAGAAAAGGGGAACGGCTCTTGACCAGGCTCTATGGGATCCTTCCAGTCATCCACAAAAGGTGAAAAACTGTCGCGCGGCTGCAAGCGAATCCGCTCCAGACGCTCCCGTCTTCTTTCCTTTACCCGATCTACTTCACGAAACATCCTCATCCCTCCGCAGGCCAAGCCTTTGTACTATCCTATGACTTGTCTACCTGCTTTATGACGCCGCTGTTCCCCTCCCCAAGCCGGCGCAGGACCCCCGGATGGCGCCAGGTTGGGCATGCAAAGAGCAGAGCCCGGAACGGGAGCGACGCTATCCTTTCGGCAAACAAAAAAGACAGCCTCTCCTGTTGAGAGACTGCCTTTGAATCGGCCGAAGTTTACAGTTTGGTAACGCTAGCAGCTTGAGGTCCACGGCTACCTTGAACGATTTCGAACTCAACCTTTTGACCCTCATCCAGAGATTTGAAACCTTCTGACTGGATCGCGCTGTAGTGGACGAATACATCGTCTCCACCCTCAACTTGGATGAAACCGTATCCTTTTTCTGCATTGAACCATTTTACGATACCTTGTTGCATGAAACAAAACCTCCCTGAACATTACGCCCCACGAGGCGATAAAGTGTTGCGTCAACCGTTTTTTACAGAAAAGCTTTTTGCGTCAAGGAAAAAAATCGTACACTGCCGAGATTGACAAATGGTTCGTCACACTCAACCGGTACGATTCCATAACCAATCCATCAAACACTATTACTTGTAAAAATGGTTAACTTAGGATGATTTTATCACACCCTCATTCATTTGTCACGCATTTAGTCAAAACGCAGCTTGTCTTTGCGCATGCCGATATTGACGACCACGCCGACGATCAGAAAATTGGTGATCAAGGAGCTGCCCCCGTAGCTGATAAAGGGAAGCGGAATCCCCGTGATCGGCATCAGCTGAATCGTCATCCCGATGTTCTCGAAAATCTGGAACGTCAGCATCCCGACCACGCCAGCCACAACATAGGCCCCAAACGGATCTTTGGCTTCCATGGCAATACGGATCATCCGGTAGATCAAAAAGAAGAACAGGATCATCAGCAGGCCCGCGCCGATGAAGCCCAGCTTTTCCGCGATGACCGTGAAAATGAAGTCGCTCTCCCCGACCGGCACCCATCCGAAGCTCGCCTGCGTCGGGGTATCGATCCCTTTGCCAAACAGCTGGCCGGAGCCGATCGCAATGAGCGACTGCTTGAGCTGAAAGCCCCGGCCCATCGCTTCGAGATCCGGGTCCATCCAGAAAATGATCCGGTCCCATTGGTACGGCTTGATGATTTTGAAGAAAATGTCCTGCTTGTATTGATACAAGAGAGTCATTCCGGCAAAGAAGCTGCCGATCAGGCCCGCTACGTACAGAACGTGCTTCAGCCGGATGCCCCCGGCGATCAGCATCGTCGCGAGCATGCCTGTGTAGACGAGCGCCGTCCCCAGGTCGGGCTGAATCAGGATCAGTAGCAAGGGGACGACGACGAGCATGGCTACCGGAATCAATTTATAAAAGTAGTAGAACCGATCCGGATCATCGGCCCGTTTGGCCATATATCGCGCAACCGTCAAAATCGTAAACAGCTTCATCGGCTCCGACGGCTGGAACAGGACGGGCCCGAGGTCGTACCAGCTCGTCGTATTGTTGATCGGCTTGGTCTGAAATACCCCGATCAACAGGATCAGCCCGATGACGTACAGCACATACGACATGTTGTAAAACAGGCGGTAATCGAACAGAAGGGTGCAGGCCAGCACCACAAACCCGAAGATGTACCAGACTACCTGCTGATGGGCCTTCTCGACGCCTGCGGCAGAACCGGAAATTCCCAGGTAGCTGAAGATCCCCAGCCCCACCAAGATCATGATGATGGTCCAGTCGACAGTTTTTAGATGCCGTTTTTCCAGGTCCATACTCGTCCTCCTAGAAAACGCGGCTCCCACCTTTGCAGACGGGAGCCATGCCTACCTATTTCAAGCCAAAAAACTTGCGCATTTTATGGAACACACCTGCTTTTTCTTCCAACGGCTGCAAAGGCACAGCCTCGCCCAGCAAGCGGCGGGCGATGTTGCGATACGCGATGGAAGCGCGGGATTCGTGGTTCATCACGGCCGGCTCTCCCTGATTCGCCGACTTGATGATATGATCATCATCCGGCACAACGCCGATCAAGTCAATGGCGAGAAGATCCAAAATATCCTCGACATCCAGCATATCACCATTTTTCACCATATGCGAACGCACGCGGTTGATGACCAGCTTGGGCATTCCGACCTTCTCGCGCTCCAAGAGCCCGATGATCCGGTCCGCATCGCGCACGGCAGCCTTTTCCGGCGTGGTGACGACAATCGCCTGATCCGCACCAGCCACGGCATTGCGGAAACCCTGCTCGATCCCTGCCGGGCAGTCGATCACCACGTAATCGTACTCCCGCTTCAGCTGGGTGACGATTTCTTCCATTTGCTCGGGCGAAACAGCCGATTTGTCCTTCGTCTGGGCAGCTGGCAAGAGCGACAAGTTCTCGAACCGCTTGTCCTTGATCAGCGCCTGCTGCAGACGGCATGCACCCTCCGCCACATCGACGAGATCGTAAATGATGCGGTTCTCCAGTCCCATTACTACGTCCAAATTGCGAAGTCCGATATCGGTATCTACCATGCACACTTTTTGCCCCAATAGGGCAAGCGCCGTTCCCAAATTGGCGGAAGTGGTCGTCTTACCCACGCCGCCTTTCCCCGAAGTTACGACAATTCCTATCCCCACGTCCGTTCCTCCTCTTCACTCCACCATTACGCTTTCTTTTCTCCCAGTTCAGGTCGTATCCGTGGCAGGTAGTTCATTTTGGCCACCAGCATCGTCTCATTTTCCAGGTAGGCAAATTCGGTCCCTCCCGAATGTTTCGTCCATTCTTCCCCCGGCTTGCTGATCACATCTGCGATCCGCAGCTGGGTAGGACTCATGACCGCAGCGGCTATGATGACCTGGCTGTCGCCGGAAATACCTGCGTGGGCGTATCCGCGCAAATGACCCAAGACATAGATGCTTCCCGTACTGCGAACGATTCCTCCCGGGTTGACATCCCCGAGCAGCAGCAGGTCTCCTTCATACTCGAGAACCTGACCGGAGCGAATCGTATTCACCTTGACGGAAAAATGAGTCTTTAGCCGTTCGGCAAAAGCCTCTTCTTTTGTAATCACATCCGCCTCGACGGTATGAATGACCAGATTTCCCTTTTGCCGGATGATTTGGGTCAATTGCTCCTGCTGCTCAGAAGACAAGTAGCGCTTGCCCAGTTTAATGGAGACCCGAATCAGTGGCCCCGACAAAATCTGTTGATGGCTATGCTCTATTTTTTCACGCACATCGGCCAGCAGTTCGTCGAAGGAACAGGTATCATCCATGAAGAAGACGAGCCCCTCTTTTGTTCCTTTGATTGTGACCTTGCTTTTCACAGTCGTCACCTGTTTCACCTCGACCGTTACCATTCGCCACACAGAAACTTTTTTCCTGCTCTGCTTGAAAAATTTGCCGAAACGGGTCAAATGACGCCACCATGCCTTTTATTGCTTGGCTGGCGGGGAGGAAGCAGCTGTGTTCGCAGACGCTGCAGCCGGGTGCAGAACACCCGGGCTCAATTCATCGTAAGCCTCCAGCAGGCGGCGGGCGATCGGCCCGGTCGCGTCCGAGCTGGAGGTGCCGTCCCTCAAGCTGTTGGGCGCTACCACAACAAACACGAATTGCGGATGCTCATAGGGAGCGAACCCGACGACCAGCGCGTTCTCCGCGCGCTTTCCTGTCTGCGCCGTACCGGACTTGGCTGCCACGCTGTACGGCAGGCCGGCAAACGCGCGGGATACGGTACCGCCCGGCTGGGTAACCAGGTGCATCCCTTCTTTTACGACCTGGATGTATTTCGGATCGATGTTGACCCGGTTCAACACTTGCGGCTCGATCAGCGTCAGCGTCTGCCCCGGTTTTTTCGGATCCGTCGTCCCCTTGCGGATTTCCTTGACGAGATGGGGACGAATCCGGTAGCCGCCGTTGGCGATCGTCGAGACGTACTGCGCGATTTGCATCGGCGTAAACAGGTCGTACTGTCCGATCATCGCATCCGCCAGGTTCCCGTAGTAGAGGTTGGTGTTTTCCCAGCCTGTCTTTTCACCTGGCAGGTCGATCCCGGTTTTCACCCCGAGGCCGAACTGGGCATTGTAGAAATCGAGCACGGAAAACTGCTTTTCCCAGCCTTGCGTCCCTTTCTTCGCCAGCCGGACAGCCATCTCGTACATGTACGTGTTGTTGGAAACCTGCAGGGCGCGCCGGGCGTTGACCGGACCATGCCCGCCTGTTTTCCAGTTGCGCTTGTATGAGGTCCCCACTTCCAGTCCGCCCCGGTCATAGATGGTCTCGCTCGGATTGGTCAGCCCTTCCTGCAGCGCAATCATGACGGACATCGGCTTATACGTGGAAGCCGGCGGGTACGGAGTGTAAATGAAGCGGTTGGACTCATTCGGCAGGATCAGTGACGTGTATGCCTTGTTAAACGCCTTGCGGTCATAGTACAGGTTCAGGTCGTAATCCGGATAGCTGGCCATCGCCAGAACATCTCCTGTATTCGGGTTCATCGCGACGACGTGCGCATCCTTGAATTCCTCCGGAGTAGACGGCCGCTTCTTGAACGCTTCAACCTCTTCCTTGAGGATCGCTTCTACCTTGCTCTGAAAGCGCCAATCCATGGCGAGCACGAGATCGTTGCCCGGCTCCGGCGCCTGGCGCATCGTTTTTTCCACGGTTTCCGAGTTTTTGTTCACATGGACGTCCATGATTCCGTCTTTTCCCCGCAAATACCGCTCGTAGTACGCTTCCAGTCCGTTAACCCCTACGCGGTCGATGGCATTGTAGCCCTGCGCTTCGTATTCCTTGAGGCTTTCCGGCCGGATGGCGTTGATGTAGCCGAGGAAATGCGTGCCGAACGCCCCGTCGCTCAAGCCGTCCGGGTCTGGCATGATCTGCCGAACCGGCTCCAGTACGACACTGATGCCGGGCAGCTCGGTCCGTCTTTCTTCGATCTGGAACATCTCTTCCGGCGAGATATTCACCTTCACGCGCCGCGGAATATAGCTCGCCATCTGCGGGGAGCGCATCTCCTGCAAGAGAGACAGCTTGTGCCACTGAAACTGGCGCTGCTGATCGGTCAGCGGGAGGGGCACATCCAGGTCAAACAGCGACGCGTACCGCAGCAAATCCATATCCGACTTGTCCGAGAGCTGGGCTGGCGTCGGCAGCAGCCTGAGCTGCGCCTTTACTTCCTTGATCAGATCGTCCCGGTCTTCCTTGTCCAGTACGAGCGGGAACTGCACATTCGCATTGATCGCCGTTTTTAGCAGCTCCAGATCGGACAACCCGTCCAGGGCCGTCGCGTTGCCAGTTGTCTTGGTGGCGGCCTTCAGCTTGCCGAGAACCGTCCCCCGCTCCTTTTCATCAAACGGGGAACGCACACGCAAACCGACGTACAAGGCGGTCTTCACGAGATTGTAATCGGACATCGCGTCGACCTGCTCCTGCTTCGGAAGCAGCTGCAGCTTTGGCGTAACCAGCGTCTTCAACTCGTTCGTCTTCTTGGCGTCGAACGCGACCGGCAGCGTAGAGCGCAGCTCGATTGTCTTTTTCAGCAGCTCCTTGTCCGTCCCCCATTTTTCTCCGTCGGGAATCAGAATCTTCGCCAGGCGGTCCGCCACCTTTTCTTCATCGATGTCCTGTCCTTGCTCTTCTACGTACTGCACCGTATACACCGGCTTGTTGGAGACGAGCACGGCTCCGTTTTGGTCGAGAATCCGGCCGCGCGGAGCTGAAATCGGCAGCTCGCGAATGCTGAATTTCTCCAGCTCATGCCGATACTGTTCCCCTTCTACCAGCTGTACGAAAGCGAGACGCAGGATAATAGCGGCAAAAAACAGAAACACGATCAGGAACAAAACATTCAGCCGAACCGGTATATGCGATTTCGGTTCCTTCGCTTCCTCCACGGGTTCTCCCCTCCTTACAGGTACGGCGTAATCATGCTTATTCCGGATGCAAGTCCCGCTTTCTCGCCTGAATGCTGTCGCACATTCTCATCATCGGAACATACATCAGCAAGGCAAACGCGATGTTGAAGATGACACTCGGCAAAATTTGGCGGCTCAGCATCCATTGGACGTCGTAGGGAGCGATGGAAAACAGTCGGAACATGCTGTAGAGCAACCATTCATGTCCGAACAGAATAAGGGCGCTCGTCACAAACACCATGCCAAAGCCGCGTTGGAACAACAGCACGATCAGACCGGCAAAATAACTGGCTACCATCATCGACACAGTGTAAATTCCGATGACCTGGCCGTACAGCACATCCTGCAAAAAGCCAAAGGCCAGGCCGTAGTACAGCCCTTCCCGCCGCCCCAAAAACATGGAGATCAACACACAGCACACAAGCGCAAAGCGGGGGACTGTCATCCACGACAGACCCCAGGTAGCTGTGGCAATCACTTGAACGACGGTTCCTTCGAGAATAAACAGGATGAGTACCGTCAGCGTCAACACAAAGCGCGGCATTACTGTCCCCCCCCACCTTGCGGGGACGTGGCAGGCCGGGCCGCTTTGTCAGCGCCTGGCACAGATGTCGTCTGGCCCGTCGGCGTACCTTGAGGGATCAGCTCGCCATTCGGGGAGATGGAAAAGCTCCGCTCGACGATCATGACCTCGTTCAGCTGGGAGAAATCCGCACTCGGCTGGATGTACGCCGTCTGCGTCAGACCGTAGTCGTCCGGCTCTACCCTGACTACGTAGCCGATCGGCAGGTTGCGCGGAACGACACCGCCCAGTCCCGAAGTGATGACTTGCTGCTTCGCTTCAATTTTCTGTCCCCATGGGATTTTCCGCATGATGAGCAGCCGTTCCTGTGGATCGTATTCCTCGACGACCCCGCTCACAGGGTGGACCGTCGTCTGACCGTTTGCCACCTGCGTAGTCTGAATCACAGCAGAAATATGATCACGCCGCTCATAGCTGGTCAACAGCTCGACGGCAGAGGAGAAGTTGGCCACGCTCTGCACCCGGCCGACCAGGCCTTTGGACGTAATCACGGCCATGTCTTTCTTGATGCCCTGCTTCAATCCTTTGTCGATCGTTATGACATTGTTCCATGTATCCGGATTGCGGGCCACTACTTCAGCTACGCGAAGCTGGTACGATTTGAGCGTATCCTTGGCTTGCAGGAGATCGCGCAGGCGAGCATTCTCCGCTTGCAAGTCCAGCACTTCGGCCGTCAATCGGGCGTATTGATCCAGCCCGGCTTTCAGTGCCTTGTTTTCTTCGTAGACATTGTACGCATCGCCTATTTCCTGAAAAAAGCCAGAAACAGCCTGGGCAGGGCGATAGAAGAGGCCCTGCACCACGCTGAAGGTATCTTTGAAAAACATTTCTGGCCACGTCAGCCTCGCCCGTTCACGGGAAGTAAAACCCACCACGGAGATGAGCAGTACCAGGCCGACGAGTACGATAATGAGCCGCTTGTTCCCGAAAAACGACATGCCCTGACCTCCGTTTATTTACCCCGTTTTTGTCGGGAAGAGGTGATGCCTTGCTTTGATTTGAACAGGTGAATGTTCTCCAATGCACGTCCTGTTCCGATCGCTACGCAATCGAGCGCATTTTCCGCTACATGCACCGGCATGCCCGTCTCCTTGCTAAGCAAGCGATCCAGATTGCGTAAAAGCGCACCGCCGCCCGTCAGCACAATGCCTCGGTCAATGATGTCTGCCGCCAGCTCAGGCGGACTTTTCTCCAGCGTCACCTTCACTGCCTCGACGATGGCGGATACGGTCTCTCCCAGCGCCTCGGCAATTTCCGAGCTGCTGACGGACAATGTCTTCGGCAGTCCCGTCACCAGGTCGCGACCGCGGATTTCCACATTTTCCGGCTCATCCGGCGCCATCGCAGAACCGATCTCCAGCTTTAGCGTCTCTGCTGTGCGCTCCCCGATCATCAGGTTGTATCTGCGCTTGATGTATTGAATGATCGCTTCGTCCATCTCATCGCCGGCTACGCGAATCGAACGGGAGGTCACAATCCCTCCCAGAGAGATGATCGCCACTTCAGTCGTACCGCCGCCGATGTCGACGACCATGCTGCCCGTCGGTTCCCACACAGGCAGATCGGCACCGATTGCCGCTGCGAACGGCTCTTCGATCGTATGAGCTTCTCTCGCCCCCGCTTGTTTGGTGGCATCCTCCACGGCGCGCTTTTCTACCGCAGTAATTCCGGACGGCACACAGACCATGATGTTAGGGCGACGGCTGAACAATCCCTGATTTTTTTGCGCCTGGTTAATAAAGTAGCGCATCATCGTCGCAGTCGTATCGAAGTCGGCAATGACGCCGTCCTTCATCGGACGAACGGCAACGATATTGCCCGGCGTACGGCCAATCATGCTTTTGGCTGCATTTCCCACCGCTTCGATGGAATTGTTGTTCGTGCGAATCGCTACAACAGACGGTTCCCTCACGACGATTCCTTTGCCTTTCACGAAAACAAGTGTATTGGCAGTGCCGAGGTCAATCCCCAAGTCACGTGTAAATCCACCAAACATAAAAAAACTCCTTCCAATAGTAACAGTTGCAAGCAAATTGTCTCTCAGAAGTACCCCTGCTCTTTCAAGCTGACGTACTTCCCATCCCCAATGATCACATGATCCAGCAGGGATATCCCTACCAGCTCTCCTGCTTCGCGCAGAGTGCGCGTGATGGCAATGTCCTCGCGGCTGGGTGTCGGGTCGCCACTCGGATGATTATGCAGGCAAATCACGGCCGCACTGCTTCGACGTATCGCTTCCTTGAAAACCTCTCGCGGATGCACAATCGATGCGTCCAGACTGCCCACAAATATCGTCTGCTTCCCAATCACGTGGTTCTTGGTGTTGAGAAAGAGGCAGACGAAATGTTCCTGAGTCAGATGAGCCAGCTCAGGTATCATCAAATCGGCCACATCACGCGGCAGTCGAATGGATGCACGGCTCTGCCGCGGCACACCGGTAAGCCTTCTTCCCAGCTCAAACGCAGCGTGCATTTCGATCGCCTTGACCTGACCGATTCCCTTTTGTTCCATTAACTCAGCATGAGAGGCATGGGCCAATTCCCGCAAATCGCCGAATCTGGCCAATAAGCGCTGAGCTAGATCATAAGCCGTCTCCTTCTCAGTGCCTGTCCGCAGCAAAATGGCGAGCAGCTCTGTGTCTGACAGATGGCCCGCTCCCACGCGAAGCAGTCTTTCACGTGGACGGTCATAGTAAGGGACGTTTTTGAACACGTTTTTGTTACAGGTATTTGTTGCCATTCGAACCGACCTCCAGCCATTCACATTGATCGGTAACGGCTGGACTCGGAGAAGGACATGTGAAGTTGCTGCCGTTGCCGCTTGAACCTACAAGACTGTGATCCCAAAGCGGGAAAGCATCTGGGCTGTCAGAGAGAGTGGCAGCCCCACCACGGTAAAGTAATCTCCCATGATGCCTTCCACGATCGTAGCGCCAATCCCCTGGATGGCGTACGATCCTGCTTTATCCATCGGCTCGCGCGTCGCGATGTACGATTCGATCTCTGCTTGGGTGAGCGGGCGAATCCGTACCTGGGTGCGGCTGTGCGAGACTTCCACGCGCCCGGAAGCTGCATCGATCAGCGCGACGCCGCTGTACACCGTGTGCTCGCGCCCCTGCAGCATGGTCAGCATGCGAAAGGCGTCAGCCTCATCCGCCGGCTTGCCCAATATCTGCTCCTCCAAAACAACGATCGTATCCGATCCCAGCACTACCCCCTCCTTTTGCGTAGAGGCTACTGCCCGGGCCTTGCGAACCGCCAGTTCTTCCACCACGTCGCTCGGCGACAAGTCTGGCGCAGTCGTCTCGTCCACGTCGCTCGTCTGTATCGTAAAGGGAATGCCCAAAGTCTGCAGCAGCTCCCGCCGGCGCGGCGAGGATGAGGCAAGAGTAAGAGCTGTTTCTGTTTTCATCATTTCTCAACCTACTTCATTCGTCGATGTATCCAAAAAGCGAGGGCAAGCCCTCCGACACTGGCTAGATTTAGTTTTACCTCAATGGTAATATCGTACTTCAAAATTTCTAAATCAGCCGATGGTGACCATATTATCTCTTTGCTTTTTGTGAGAAAGGGGACCCAGGGACCCAAAATCTCCCCGATAATGCTGCCACACAGTAGTCCACAAACCAAAAGAAGCAAGAGGATAAGCGTTTCCTTCCCCATAATCTTCCCACTCCCTGTTTACTAGGGATTCTCTTTTTGCCATCAATAAGTGTAGCAAATGGCGGGAGGCGAAACAATCCCCGAATGCTTATGGTACTAACTGTAAATAAAGAAAAGACTTCCTGCAAGAAAACCTTCGCGGAAGTCTCTTAATCTGCTGATTATTTGGCTTTTTGCGCTTGTTGCACCCAGGCGGCGTAATTCTCCAGATACGCCAGTACGCCGGCCTGTACCTGCCACGCGTACGACTCTGCGCTCTGCGTCTTTTTTCCCGCACTCGCTTCGGCCATTTTGTCGCGGGCGTCCACCGCCTGGTTGATGCCGTTTATCATCTGTCTCACATGCGGCGTCCCTCCTGCCTGCGCCTGGACCAGACGGCTTTCCTCCAAAAACCGGCGATGCTGTTCTTTCATTGCGGCGGCTTCCACCTGGGTGAGGGACGGCTGCGCGCTTGCGATGATCACTTGCCCCGAGTGAGCCGACAGCGTCTGGGCCAGCTTGATCCCGTCGGCGAAAAACGCGTTCAGATCCGGTTTGGCACCGTCCGGAGCCGCTGCGGCCGTCACCGCCACCGTCCCTTGATAGGCAGGGAACGTGAATTCCTTGACGTACACATCGAGGCCTCTGTTTTTCAGACTCGAGGCAAATCCGAGAACGGCATCTCTCGTCGGTGCGGCTGCCGCGAACATGTACCGGCTGGCTGTGTCCTCGTACAGCAGATGGGGAATGCCCAGCTTGTCGAGCGGCTCAGTCGCAGCCTGTGCCGATGCGCCCGGCTGAAACACTCCTGCTTGCGCCACAAACATTTTTACTTCCGGCAGCTGCGCTTCGACATCTGTCGGCACTCCCGCGGTCGGTGCTGCCGGTGAATCCGTCTCCGGGCGATCCGTCCCCCCCGCCGGCGCGTCGGACGGACTTTGAGCGGTCAGCGTCTGCACCGTATCGTTCAGCAGATTCCGGTACGACTGGGACAGCTCTTTTTCCGAGAAAACGGTGAGGACGAGAAAGCCGAACAGCAGTCCGATAGCGACGGCTCCGCCTGTCGTCAGCATGGTTCTGAATACGGGTCCCTGCGTCCAGGACGAAAACAGGCGTGTGGCAGGCTTTCGGCTGAATGCACTGTCCTCGTAGACCTGCACCGTCCGATCCGCTTCTTCCACAATGACCCCCGGCTCTCTTGCCGGCTCTCGGCTTGTCTCCCGCTCGGCCCTGCCTCGCAGCTGCATCATCCGGTCCCAGGCATCGCTGCCGTTTTTCAGCAAATGCTCCGGAGGAAACGGTATCGGCGTCCGCTTGCCTGCCGCTTTTGCGGCACTTGTCTCTTCCCTCTGCGCTTCCTTTGGCTTTGCCGGGTTCTGCTCCCAGAACTTGCCGTTCATTTTGACCGTGATCTGATTTCTTTTTTCCCCGCTCACATCCATGCCCCCCTGCATCAGGCTCTTTCTACCAGCTTACGCTGCGGCGGGACAGGTTATGACTGCGACTGTTCCGCCATGCAGGCGCCGAGCAGATAAACCAGCAGGCCAAACGCGGCGAACGGCGCAAACGGCAGAGTGGAATGCCTGCCCAGCCGTTTGCACACGAGCAAAGGGAGGGCGACGATCAGCATACCGAGACAGGCCGCCGTCATGATCCAGACGAACGGCCGAAGCCCCAGGCCAAAGCCGAGCAAGCCGAGCAGTTTCACATCCCCCATCCCTAGCCGCCCGGGCCAAAACCAAGCCGTGAGACCCAGCGCAACAACGATCGCCGCTCCCGTCCCGATATGCGCGAGCCATGCCGATGACGGCCATTCGAGCAGTCCCATCACCCCCGCGAGCAATAGCCCGGCCAGCAGGAAAGGGTTCGGTATTCGCCTGGATCTCACATCCGTCCAGGATACACAGACGCACAGCACAGCAAGCATCCACGCCATCTCCACGCGCTCACCCCCGTTCGCAGACTCCGCTTTCTCTCAATCTACGACGAGAGACAGAGACAAAAAAAGAGATGCGAGGCAGAGGTTAAAAAGAGGCGAGCTGGGGCAAAAAAGAGGCGCGAGACTGGGGCAAAAAAAACCCGCCCGCGAGCAGGCAAGCGCTCTGTGGGCGGTTCTAGCTTCGCTTTTCATTTCGCCGCCGGATTCCAAGTCAACAGCAGGCCGGCGTGGACGAGTCCGCCCCCGAAGCCATAGAGCAGCAGCGTGTCGCCCGCTTTCACAGTCCCGGCGCGAATCCCTTTTTCCAAGGCGAGCGGGATCGTGGCAGCCGACGTATTGCCGTAGGATTCGAGACTGTACAGCGTCTTTTCGATCGGGAAGCCGCTCTTTTCACAGATGGATTCAATCATGCGCAAATTCGCGCTGTGCGGGATGAACCAATCGACGGCATCGAGAGTCGTCCCGGCTCGCTTGACGACCTCCTGCATTCCTTTGGGGACCGTGGTGGCCGCCCATTTGTACACTTCTCTGCCGTTTTGCACGATGCAGCCATCGCCCGCGAGCTCGCGCCCAGCCATTTCTTTGGACAGGCCGGAGCGGTATACGTGGATGCCGCCTTCCCCTTTTGACCCCAGGTAGGAAGCATGAAAGCTCGGGCTGTCCTCGTCGCGCTCGACCAGAACCGCACCGGCTCCATCTCCGAACAGGATACAAGTCGTCCGGTCCGTGTAATCCGTCACCTTGGACAGCGTCTCCGCCGCTACGACGAGCACTTTGCGATGCAGCCCCGAGCTGATCAGAGCGTTGGCCATGTGCAGGGTGTACGTAAAACCCGCGCAGGTGGCACTCAGGTCGAGCGCTCCCGTCTGCTCGATGCCGAAGTGCGCCTGAATCTGGCTGGCGACACCGGGGAACGGGTAGTCGGGCGTGGACGTCGCAACCAGGATCATATCGACGTCGTGCAACGACTTTTCGTACGTGGAAGCCATGTTCTCCACCGCCGCGATCGCCAGGTGGCTGGTAAACTGATCCGCTGCGGCAATCCGCCGTTCATGGATGCCTGTTCGCTGCAAAATCCACTCGTCTGAGGTATCCACCATCTTTTCCAGATCCGCATTGGCGAGCACGCGCTCCGGAACATACGTGCCGATCGCGGTGATTCGCGCCTGTGACTGCATGGTCATGATCTATCCCCTCTCCTTTCGTTGTGACCTGATTATAACATTAGATATTAGTATCTGGTACTAATTTTTTTATCATCCGCGTTTCTATTCAAAAAAGGCTTAAACCATACAGGTCCAAGCCTTTCTCTCCAAGCCGCCGCCTATTTGCCGAGCTTCTCGGCAAGCCAGAAGGCCGATTTCCAAATGTCTCCGGCCCCCATGGTCAGGACGAGGTCGCCGGGCTGAAGCTGTTTGTACAGTTGTTCCTGCAGCTGCTCCTTGGTCGGAATGTACTGCGCCCGCTCGTGGCTGTGCAGGCGAATTTTTTGCACCAAAACCTCGGACGACACGCCCTCGATCTTGGCTTCACCCGCAGGCGAGTAAATGTCCGTGATGATGACTTCATCGGCGTCCGCAAACGCGCGGCTGAACTCATCCATGAGAAAATAGGTGCGCGTGTACCGCTGCGGCTGGAAGACGGCGATGACCCGGCGTCCGGATGCTTTCGCGCCTTTCAGCGTCGCCATGATTTCCGTCGGGTGATGGGCGTAATCATCCACGACGAGGATGTCGCGCGCTTCCCCGATAATTTGGAAACGCCGCTTGGCCCCTCGGAAAGTCGTCAGCGCCGCCGCGATCTGCGCGAATGACAGACCGGCATCGAGGCAGACGATGATCGCAGCCAATGCGTTGGCGATGTTGTGCTTGCCGGGAACCTTCAGCGTCAACTCACCCAGCAGCTGCTCGCGATGATAGACTTGACAACGACTGCGGCGATCCCCGCATTCGATGCCCACAGCCCGGTAGTCCGCCGTGTCGGCAAACGGCTTTTCGATCGCATAGGTGACCACTGTCTCCTGAACGGATGGCAGCACCTCGCGCACATGCTGGTCGTCCACGCACAAGACCGCTTTGCCGCCCGGCTTCAGATGACTGAGAAACTTCACGTACGCTTGCTTCAAATTATTGAAGTCACCGTCGAAATGCTCCAGGTGATCCGGTTCGATACTGGTCACAACTTCATACACCGGCCGGTACTCGAGGAAAGAACCGTCGCTCTCGTCCGCTTCGGCAATGACGTAATCGCTGCTGCCTGCCTTTGCATTCGTGCCGGCATTCATCAGCTCCCCGCCGATAATAAAGGTCGGATCCACTCCGCACTCCTCCAGAACGTGGGAGATCATCGAGGTCGTCGTCGTCTTTCCGTGCGCGCCCGCAACCGCCACTCCTGTCCGTTCGTTCAGGATACGTGCGAGCATCTGTGAACGGTGCATGACGGGAATGCCTTTTGCTTCTGCTGCAATGACTTCAGGGTTATCTTTTGGAATACTGGTGGAGTATACAATGATGTCTGCCCCCTCCACATGGCTGGCAGAATGTCCAATATGTACGACCGCCCCTCTCGCTACCAGCTTCTTCGCCAATTCGTTCATGGCGACATCGGAACCGGTTACCTTGTATCCAAGGTCGATCAAGACACGGGCAATTGCACTCATGCCATATCCGCCTATGCCCACAAAGTGGACGTGCTGGGTCTGATCCACCCTATTCACCTGCCTCTTCTACTGTAGTGGGAAAAAATGCGCGAACTTGGGCGATGAAGTAGAGCGAACCACAGACGACTAGCCAGTCATCCGCCTTCGCTGATTGCTTCTCCCGCATCCAAGAAAGGAGAAATGCTCGCCAATCGGGGACAGTCTCCAATTTTTCCTCATCCCATCCGCCTGTGCGAAACGCATCGTGCAGCGTCTCGGCATCTGCCGCACGGGGAAAGTCAAAGGCAGTCACATTGAGAGACTCGATCCGCGAATAAATCGGCATAAGCGTCTTTGCCATCTGGGAAAGCGGTTTATCCGCCAAGCCGGAAAACAGCAGATGCAAGCGGGCGCCCTCAGGCAACAGCCGATCCAGACTGCTGGCGAGCGCCTCCATTCCTTCCTGGTTGTGTGCCCCATCCAAGATCACCAATGGTCTTGGGGAGACGATCTCCAGACGGCCGGGCCAGCGCGTTTGTTGCAAGCCACGGCTCATTTCTTCTTCCTCCAGCAGGTAGGAGAAGTAGTTTCGCAGCACATCGATGGTCATGAGCGCGACTGACGCATTATCGGTCTGATGAATCCCGTTCATCGTCAGACGATACGTTGCTGCTTCCCGACGGAGCATGCTGCAGTAGCGGAACTGCTGCTCACCCAGCTGCTCCTCTACCTGTTCACCGGAAAAATGCGTGCCAATCTGATAGAGCGTACTGCGTGCCTGCTCCGCTTTGTCCCGCAGAACAGCAAGCACTTCCGGACGACGCTCTCCGGTCACCACGGGAACCCCCGGTTTGATAATCCCTGCTTTTTCTCGCGCAATATCGATCAGGCTGTCTCCCAGCACGTTCGTATGATCCATTCCGATATTCGTAATCACAGAGACGAGAGGGAGGACGACATTCGTCGAATCGAGACGGCCGCCCAGCCCCGTTTCCCACACGATCACAGCCGGAATCACCACTCTCGCAAAGTAGAGGATGGCAATGAGCGTAATCGCCTCAAACTCGGTGGGAGAACCGAATTCCGTCTCTTTGTCGCAGCGTTCTGCCAACACCCGCGCTTCATTGGCCAGCTGGAGCAAATCCGCCTCCGGGATCATGCTGCCATTGAAGCGGATGCGCTCGCGAAAATCGGTCAAATACGGAGAGGTAAACGTACCTACGCTGTACCCTGCCTCCATGAGCATCTGGGTCAAAAAAGCGCAAGTCGATCCCTTGCCGTTCGTGCCGGCTACGTGAATAAACGCCACTCTGCGCTCGGGGTTGCCCAGCTCTCTGAGCATCCACTGCATCCTCGCAAGCCCCGGCTTTTGGCCGAAGCGGAGAAGTCCATGCAGCCAGTCGAGAGCCTGCTTGTATTCCACAAATCGTTCTTCTGCATGCATACTACCATGCTCCATTCTCAAAAATATGCGCTGAAGAAGCGGATCATTCGTTCTTCCATTCAGCCAGCCGGGCGATCACTTTCTCCCGCTTATCCATGTAATCCGCCATTTTGGCCCGCTCTTCCGCCACCACTTTCTCCGGTGCTTTCGCCATGAATCCGGCGTTGCTGAGTTTCTTTTCAATGCGTTCTACTTCATTGTGCAACGTCGCCAGTTCTTTTTCCAGTCGTTTTACTTCCTGTTCCAGATCGATCAGGCCCGCCAGCGGCAAGAACAGCTCGGCGCCGGTAATGACGGCCGACATGGCCTTGTCAGGTGTGGTCAGTTGCCGGCTGATTTCCAGGCGCTCCGGATTGCAGAAGCGGGTGATGTAATCTTTGCCGCGCACCAGGCGCTCATCCGCGAGAGCATCGCTCGGCTTGATCAGCAGCTCAATTTTTTTGGACATGGGCACGTTCACTTCCGCACGGATGTTCCGCACGCTGCGAATGACCTCCATCAAGAGGTTCATTTCGGCCTCTGCATCGGCAAAGATCCATTGCTCGTTGACGGTTGGCCATGCAGCGACCGTGATGCTCTCGCCTTGGTGCGGCAGCGCCTGCCAAATTTCTTCCGTGATAAACGGCATGAACGGATGCAACAGACGCAGCGTCTGGTCGAGCACGGTAACGAGCACGGATTGTGCGGTCTTCTTCGCGGCCTCGTCCGTTCCGTACAACGGCAGCTTCGCCATCTCGATGTACCAGTCGCACAGGTCATCCCAAATGAAGTTGTAGAGCACGCGGCCTACTTCCCCGAACTCGAATGCATCCGTCAAACGGGTCGCATCGGCGACCGTCGCTTGCAGACGGGACAAAATCCACTTGCCTGGCGTGGACAGCTCGCCGGAGAGGTCGATGTCCTCATAGCGGAAGCCTTCCAGATTCATCAGCGCAAAGCGGGATGCGTTCCAGATCTTGTTCGCGAAGTTGCGGTTGGCCTCTACCTTTTCCCAGTAGAAGCGCTGGTCGTTCCCCGGCGAGTTGCCTGTCGCGAGCGTGTAGCGCAGCGCATCGGCTCCGTATTTTTCAATGACCTCCATCGGATCGACGCCGTTGCCGAGCGACTTGGACATCTTGCGCCCTTCGGAGTCGCGGATAATGCCGTGAATCAGGACGGTATCAAACGGATTTTGTCCGGTAAACTCCAAGCCGTTGAAAATCATCCGGGCCACCCAGAAGAAGATGATGTCGTATCCGGTTACGAGCACATTCGTCGGATAGAAGTATTTCATGTCCTCGCTGTCTTCCGGCCAGCCCAATGTGGAGAACGGCCACAGGCCCGAAGAGAACCAGGTGTCGAGCACGTCGTTGTCCTGCTCCAGCTTGTGGCTGCGGCAGCTCGGGCACTCGCTCACATCCTCTCGGGATACGATGGTCTCGCCGCAATCCGCACAATACCAGGCCGGAATGCGGTGTCCCCACCACAACTGACGGGAAATGCACCAGTCGCGGATGTTTTCGATCCAGCGCAGGTAGTTGTTTTTAAATCGCTCCGGCAAGAATTTGACGCTCTCCTCGCTCGCTGCATTGGCGAGAGCGGCATCGGCGAGCGGCTGCATTTTCACGAACCATTGCGTGGACAGATACGGCTCGACGACTGCGTCGCTGCGCTCGCTGTGTCCCACTTGATGAATGTGCTCCTCGATCTTGAACATGACGCCTTGCTCGGTCAGGTCCTTGATGATCTGCTTGCGGCAAGCGAAGCGGTCCAGGCCCTGGTAAATGCCGGCCTGCTCGTTCATCGCGCCCGTTTCGTCCATGACGACGATCTGCGGCAGGTTGTGGCGCAGCCCCAGCTCAAAGTCGTTCGGGTCGTGTGCCGGCGTGATTTTTACCGCACCGGAGCCGAATGCCGGATCGACGTAATCATCTGCCACGATCGGGATCTCGCGCCCGACGATTGGCAGGATGACGGTTTTTCCGACGAGGTGCTGGTAGCGTTCGTCCTCCGGATGGACCGCTACGGCCGTATCGCCCAGCATCGTCTCCGGACGGGTGGTCGCCACCTCGATGCAGCCGGTGCCGTCCGCCAGCGGGTAGCGCATGTGGTGCAGGGCGCCTTTGACTTCCTTGTGGATGACTTCGATATCGGACAGAGCCGTGCGCGCAGCCGGGTCCCAGTTGATGATGCGGTTGCCGCGGTAAATCAGGCCTCTTTCATGGAGGCGAACGAACACTTCGCGAACGGCGCGAGACAAGCCTTCATCCATTGTAAAGCGCTCGCGGGAGTAGTCGAGCGCCAGCCCCAGCTTCTCCCATTGCTCGCGGATGTGCGTCGCGTAAATGTGCTTCCATTCCCAGACCTTCTCCACAAACTTTTCCCGGCCGAGGTCATGACGGGAAATGCCTTCTTCCCGCAGCGTCGCTTCTACGCGCGCCTGGGTGGCGATCCCCGCGTGGTCCATCCCCGGCAGGAACAAGGTGCTGTACCCTTGCATCCGCTTGGTGCGGGTGATGATGTCCTGCAAAGTCGTGTCGAGCGCATGTCCCAAGTGAAGCTTGCCCGTCACGTTGGGCGGGGGAATCACGATCGTAAACGGGCGTTTGTCTGGATCGCGCTCTGCCTTGAAAAATTGGTTCTGGATCCAGTATGGATACCATTTGCTCTCTGCCGCTTTTGGGTCATAGTTCTTCGGCAGCAGCTGGTCGATGTCTTGTGTCGGTTGAGATGACATGCGTGACTCCTCCTTTAAAAATAAAAAAACCCTTCATCCAAAGGACGAAAGGATATTTTCGCGGTACCACCTTTGTTAACACGCACGGCCTGCACAGACAATGCGTATTCCCTCAAACACGATAACGGCTGCGAACCGTTTCCGGCTGGACCCTCGTCTTCACCGGAACAACTCCCAGGCGACCTTCCGCCATTCGTCTCCTTAGAGAATCTCGCAGCTGGTGACTCTCCTCTCTGCCAAGGGATCCTGACGTACTCTTCCCGATCATCGTTGCTAACATATGGAATTATCATTGACAACTCTCTGCTATTATATACAATCAGCCGGTTATGCGTCAAACCCAGTTTCGTCAGCTTTTGCGATGGAAATGCCCAGCGCCTCGGTAAAGCCAAGCACACTCAAGATGTCCAATATTTCTTCCCGAACATTGACGATTTCCACTCTCTTGCCCAATGCCAGCAATTCTTTCGTCGTAAAAAACAGGCTGCCTATTCCCGAAGAATCAACAAAAGAGACGCCCTGGAAGTCGACAGTCACGGATTGATTGCGTACCCCATACTGCTGGAGCAGTTCCCCTACTCGGTCCCCCACCGCCATGTCCAGTTCCCCGGAAAAAAACAGTGTGGCTTGTCCATTTGTCTCTGTCGCCCGATAGTCCATGCCAAAACTCCTCTCATCGAATATAGGTACCCTCGCTACTCCTATTTCTCTTGTACCCGGTTTCACTTATCGGCAAACATCTACCCGCCCGGGCCGGCTCCCTCAATCCGGAGCCACGCACTCGAGAATGAGCTTGGTTCCGGCGAGGGAGCTGCCCAGGTACACCCGGTCACAAAACTGCAGCATGACGTGAAAGCCCGCGCCGAGCGATTTCTGCGTAGAATATCCGTGCAGCAAAGTGGCGCGCGGCAAGTCCTCGAGGACGATTCCCTGGCCCTGATCGTGGATCACCGCTCTGCACATGCGCTCTTCCGCGGAAACGTACACGGTGATCATCCCGCCATCGCCATGCTTGAGCGTATTGGATGCCGCTTCGTTGACCGCGACCAAAAACTGCAGGCAGCGCTTGTCCGACAGGCCGAGCGATTTTAGCGCATGCTTGCATGCCCGACGCAAATCGGCGAGATGCTCCGGCGAGCGCAAGTCCATGGAAAAAGACTTGCGGCCGTTGCGCAACAGAAAAAACAGCTCCTCGTCACTGAGCAGCAGGAGTTTGTTGTGTGTGACTACGCCCAGGATGTCCCTGTAAATTTCCCACTCGCGTCGCTGGCGCCGCCTTTCTTCCGTGATCGCCTCGGTCACATCGATCAACGCGATCCCGCTCGTCTGATCCGGCAAAGGAGAAGCGTACATTTCAAACACCTTCCGGCCGTCCTTTGAGACCAATTGCTCGCGCAAGGAACCTTCAAGCAGATCATTCTGCATGAAACGGTACATTTCCTGTTCGATGTCCCGCTCTGCCCGGGCGGTACCAAGCGGGCGCAGCTTGCCCTCGTCATACAAATAGAGAAAAATGGTTCCGATTCGCCGCAGGATCGACAGCTTTTGCAGCTCCTGCCTGATCAGGCGCTCTCTTTGTTCATCTTTGCCCTTTAATTCACCCAGCAGATCGGAAGGGTCGAGCTCCCCGCTCATGTGCCAGTTGTGAAACTCTTCAAGCAAAAGCCGCTCCAATACTTCCTCTCGGCGCAATACTTTCTCGATATCGACCACGTAGTACGGTACGCCGCTAATCCCGTGCAGCCCGCTCCCGATGATCCGGAAATCATCAGCGAGCTGCACCTCCAGCCGGCCATGCAGCGGCTTTTCCCGGCTGAATAACCCGATGGCGGTGCGGCTGACCGCGATGAGCTGAGCTTGCCACTCTTCCAAAGTCGACAGGTTGGTAATGCGCACGAGCCTAGGAGGAATGACCTTTTGAGCCGAATCTCCGGAGCGAAGCTCGCTCAGGCAATTGTGGCAAGCAGGATTGTCGGGACAACCCTCACACAATATCACATGTCATCCTCCTCTCGTAAACGCTACCTCTCCAGAACTGCCAAGGCGCCCCTGTCCACCCCCGACTGGGTCGAGACACAATCTGCAGCTGCTCGAAACTGCAGGATCAGGACGGAGATATCGTCACTTTGTTGCCGTTCCCGCGTCATTTCCCATATGTAAGATTCCACCTGACTCATGGCAGCCTCATCATCATGCTTGTGTTTGTCCAAAATTTGCGCGAGATCATGCAGCCACGACTGCAAGCAGCGATCCGCTTCTTTTCTTCTCGTTTCCACCAGGCCATCCGTGTACAGCAGGAGCATTCCCGCCTCTTTTAATGGTACTTTCTCCAGCTGGTAAGTGCTATCAGGCGAAAGCCCTAGTCCGACCCCTCCTGCACACGGCAATTCTCCCCTTCTGCCGCCAGACAGGCAGAGCGGCTGAGGATGTCCCGCGCGGCTCACCAGCAGCGTGTGCTCATGAGCGTCGTACAGGCAGACGATCATCGTGATATACGACCTCGTCTTGGACAAGTCCTCGAAGAGCAGCTGGTTGATCCGCGTCAGCACTTCATCCGGGGACAAGCTTTTTTGCAAAACAACCCGAATCGCCATGCGGATGCCGGCAGCGAGCAGACTCGCTGGCAAGCCATGTCCGGAAACGTCGGCGACAATAAAACAAGTATACCGCTCATTGACGCGAATGCAATCTATATAATCGCCGCCCACGTAGGTAAACGGGATGTACACCGAGCTTGCACGCAAGCCGGGAAGCGTCAATTGCTCCTGGGGAACAAGCAGAGATTGGAAACGCTGCGCAAGCTCCATCTCCGACTCCATGAAGCGCAGCGCGAGTGCCTGGTGATGCTGCAGACAGCGCATGGTCAAGCCGCGTACGTTCACCAGCAGGAGTTGAAAGAACGACTGTTCCAGCTCTGTTCGCAGGCCGTTGTCGTTCACAGAGGCTTCGAGCGTCACGTACCGGGGAGTCAGGACAGTGTCCGGCTTTTCATGGACAGCGAGCTTCTCCCGGATCAGGGAGAGTCCAGTCTGACCGCGCCGCTCGCCTCTCTCCGCCTGAAAGTAGACGCGCCGGGATTCAGATTCCAGCGAGAGGCGCAAATAGACGAGAGAATCGATCCTTTCGTACCACGTTTCGACCAGCTCTTCGATCACCTGCTGCAATGTCTCGTACGTGACTTCCCGCAAGCTTTGCTGATTGCTCGCCATCAGCAGATGCTCATAGTTTTCCTTGAGTTCCAGGACATTTGCCAGCTGCTGGTTCGATTTTTTCGTCAGAGACATCTGCTCCTCGTACTGAAGTTCGAGCCAGGTGGCGGACTGCAGCGCCCGATCCACCCGCTTCTGGTAATCGCGAATCGTGAAGCAGACGCGAATGACGATACACAGGATCGCGACCCACAAGCCGGCCTGGCCGTAGTTGGGGGATGCGGGGAAGCCGAACAAAACGGCTGCAGACAGGATCAGCATGACATGGGCCATGAGCGCATCCCATTTGCAAAACGTGAGCTGCTGAAACAGGTGATGATACTCGCTCATTTCCTGTCGGGTCGACAGCGCCTCTCCCAACCGGCAGTGGGCCAGCAAGAGGAAGGCGATGGCCACGGCCCCTCCGGCAACCAGGATGGGGGCGGCCTCAAATGGCTGCAGCATCATGTACACGGAAAACAGGCTGGTAGCCAGGATGAGCATCCCCCGGTTTGCCCGGTCCCCCGCGCTCAGAAGCGAGCCCTGCCCCTTTTCCACCAGCATCGTGACGGCAGGGGTCAGCAAAAACAGACCGCCCTCGAAGTGAATCAGAAAAGGCAGGTGGCCGTTTGCCCCATAAGAGGTTTCGTTCGCCAGGACAATCGTCATCAACGTCACATTGAGCGTCACGCTATCCCATACAGTCTTCCAAAGCTCGTAGCCGAGTGTCGTGTGCTGGAGCGCATGCAGGGACAGCAGAAAAAATGTATACGTAAAAAAACTGACGGGCAGACATAATTTTTGTACCCAGAGAAGGGGAAAAAGCGTCAGAAGGTTGCTTGTCCCCCACGTGACCAAGCCCATTCCCTGCAAGTACGACACATTGTACCACCGCCTGACCGACGAGGCTTTGCACGCACGGCGCACGAGAAAAACACCGGCGCACATGCCAAGCCCGTACAGCAACGCTTCCCAGATCATGTCAATCACCTTTGCATGTAAGTCCTAATCGCTCTTGCCCATTACGTTCCCGTTTGCTTCCAGCCTTAAACCTCGCGCTCGCCGCCCCATCCCGTTTTTCCTCACCGTCCAAACGCCTATGTAGCACTCACTGTCCCACCCTTCCGCGCATACAATAGAATGAGGTGATTTTATGAATTTCCGCTGGAAGTACAATCCTACCTATTTGCGAATCAAATACGGTTTGAAGCAGGTGCTGATTCCCCTCATCATCTTTCAGTTCATCCGCACGATCATCCTGCCGACGTCCTTTGATGTGGTCATTCTGGGCATCCTCGCCTTGGCCTACATCGCGATTACTCTCGACTGGTGCTGATCCAAAAGAAAAACAACGCCCCACGCGGTGAGACGCTGCTCGCTAAAAAGCCTGCTGGACCCAACGATGCAGCCGCATCAGACGGTCCATATCTTTTTCCAGCCGTTTGACCGCATACAGTTCACTCCATTCGCGCCGTCTATTGTAATAGATGTCGATATCCCGCATGATCCGCTCGGGATAGGAGAGAAACGTGGCCAACAGCTCGATCTCTTCCGGGCGCAGCGGAAAGATGGCGGTGTAGTGGCGAAACAGCTGGGAGGCGCCTGTCTCATCGCCCGCCATTTGAAAGTACATCCGGTAAAACAGGGTCAAATCCCGGATCGGCGTATCAAAGGTGGCGCGGTCGAAGTTGAGCAGCTTGCCTTTGCCAAATCGGTCGAGCACGACATGCGCCGGATGCGGGGCCCCGTGGACGAGCGCCAGCCGGAAATGAGCGTGCGTCTCATGCCGTTCCCGCCAGTCCAGCAAAAGGTCTATCGCCGACCTGGCCATCTCCGCTATGAATGCCCGATTGGCGAGAAAGACGAGATCAAACGGCGACTGGTAAGGACGCTCGCTGGCGGACTGCGCCGCCTTTTCCACCTGCTTTTGCCAATACTGCCAGCGGGCCAGCAAGGAATCGATCAAAGGCTCCACTTGCCGCGGATCGTCGAAGCGGTAGTTTTGCGTCAAATGATGCAGCTCAGCCAGCCGTTCCAGGGCAGGCGTCGCCCAGGTCAACGGTTGATCCTCTCCTGGCTCGCTGACCGGATGCCAAGCGGTCAAATAGTAGGTCGCATTCCGGACCTGGACGAACGGATCGTCGTACTTGGTGCGGATAAAGGGGACAGCCCCGTCCCACCCTCTCCGCTTCAGCTGGCGCAGCACGTCGCTGATGTACAAAAGACGCTGTCCGGGCGCCTGCGTTCGCTTGCAGACGTACGAGCCGTACGGAGTGATTGCCTTGAAGACGTTGGGCTCCTTCAGAACGTCGATGCTTTGGGCGTACATATCGTACTCCTGAAACAACGGGAAAATGTCGTCAAAGCGGCTCATCGACTGTCTCACTCCTTGGTCGCTCGGCCCGATCGGCAATGTGCCGCAGCAATAGGTCTACCGCCTGCTGGCTCTTCAGGGCCTGCTCAATTCCTGCCACCGGCGCCTCTTTGCCGCCCGAAACGCGATTTACATACGCTTCCACGCTCCTCCAAATCTCCCGTGGCCGGGCCATAAACGCGAGCATCAACGTGTAATCGGCGTAGCTGAGCGGCTTTACCTCCTCGTAGCCATCCAAAAACGAATCGATCTTTGCAAGGTCGCCGCTTGCCAAATACAGATCGCGCAAATACCCCGCCACATCCCGCTGCTGCACGGACAGACTGGGTCGGAAAAAACCGCGCAGGTGCAATTTTCCGTCTACCAGCCCCCAGTTGTCGCCCAGGAGATCCCGATGAGACACGCTGACGGCATCCGGGTCGATGCTTTCGCTGCCCAGCATGGACGCCGACCGCTCCATTCGCTGAATCAACGGCACGAGCAAGCTCCCCACCCAGCGCTTCTCCCCTTTTTCCTTGGCGAACTTGGCGCGGTACGATTCGAACAACGACTTCGCGCGGGCGCATTCGGTCTCTGCTTTCATCTGCTCCTGCTGCAAATATTCGACGCCTGGCAGCAGATTACTCTCCTGCTGGGACAGGTGCATCATGGCGACGACACGACCACACTGATAGGCCGTGTCCTGGTGTGGCTGCAGCGTCTCCAGTTTCCTCACATGATCAGTCATCGTGATGCCCTGATTGCCCGCGATGACGTACGGCTTGGAATCGCGGGTGCGGATGAATCGCTCCAGCCCGCGAAAACCTTGACGCGCCAGTCGTTCGCGCCAGGCAAACGACCAGCGCATCACATCGACACGCGGCCAAACGTGAAGTTCTTTCGGTCCCCGATTCGTCTCCAGCAGGTAGCAATCGTCGAGTGGCGTGACGCGGATCACGCGTGCCCGATAGTTTTGACAAACCTCGGAAAAATCGATCTTGTCCACGGTCCTCCACTCCTCACTGTGGAATGTAAAGGATTTGCCCGGCGACAAGCTGCTCGGAAGCCAAACGGTTTACTTCCACGATTTTGGATACAGGCAAGGAATAACGCTGTGAAATCAGCTCCAATGTCTCGTCACGCTGAATGATGCACATCTTCAAGCGGCTGGAGCGCTCTTCCTTGTGCCGGATAAAGGAAGTCAAATTTTGCATGGCTTTCATGGTGCTGGGCGAAGCGCTGGCCACCGCCCCCTTGCGCGATGAGCTGGAGGAGGATTCAGCCTCCTGCGCCTGCAAGGCTTCCTGTTTGGCACGGCTCGCTTGGGAAAAAATCGAGGTCAGGTTGACGTTGCCCGACTCTTCCCGAGACGGCTTGCCTGAGATCGCCACCCGCACCTCTGCTTCTTCCCCGGCTTCCGGCTCCGCTGCTGCTTCTGCCACTTCCGCCACTTTCTCGGCCTTCGCGGGAGCATCCAGCTCGTTTTCTTCTGTGGCAACGGGCGTAAAATCAGGGTCCTGGTAGTCGTGGATGGCGAGAGTCGCTTCCTCCGGCTCCTCCAGCTGAGCCGGTACGTCCGCCCACTGCTCCCCCTGGTCCGCATTCGTCGCCTGCGTCCCGTAGACAGGCGAGTCGTACCCCGCGGACTCGATCGCGGGCTCATCCCCTGGCAGCCAGGCGACAGGTTCGTCCGCATACGTCTCTTCCGGCCGAAGGGAATGCTGCTCATAGGAATCGGTCACTTCTCCGTACGCTTGGTGCTGGTAGTATTCGCGCGCAGATGCCTCTACAGCTGGCGCATCGTAGAGGGACCCATTGTCATACAGCGCAGCCGCGTCTTCCTCTTCGTAGGCAGTCGGTTCTGCTTGTCTTTCCATCTGCTGCTCGAGCTGAGCCAGCTTTTGCTCGATTTCCTCCAGCGTTGCCGGCTGCGGAACTCCATCCGCTTGATCCGAAGCCACTTGGGCAAACTCCCATGCCTCTTCTTGAGGTTGCGCCTCCTCCTCCTCCTCCTGTTGAGCGAACGTCTCAGCCGCCGGTTCCTCCGTCTGGTCGGAGAGCGCGATCCCGGCGATCTTCAGTTCGGCGTCGATCAGCAGCTGGTGGGGCGCCTCCAGCTTGTAGTCAAAGCTGTCCACGATGGCGTAAATATCGCCGATTTCCGCGATGCGCTCCCGTGGAATCGTGATGTTCAAAGGGATGCGGTGGCCGATCTGTTCCTCCCAGCCGTAATAAGGTCCTTCAGAGCCTTCGGGCCGAAACGGAGCGAAAGTCATGGCCTGAACCAGAGTTTCCGTCCCACCGCCGTCCGAAGCAGCGGTATCCCTGATCGGCTCATACTTCCCGTACAATTGCAAGCAGCCTGTTATGGAGATGTAGGATTCATTCTCCAGCACCTCCACATCCGGTACCAGTTCCAGCTCTTGCAACTCGCCTATTCCAGCTCTATCGGATGGGAGGAAAATGGTCTCCTTAATGGCAAACGAGAGCAGTCCATCCTGTAACGCCATTCTTGCTCCTCCTTTCAGGTGCAGGACATTTCCCTATACTATATGGACAGGACGAGCCGTTTAGCACCTGAAAATTATGCGGCGGGAGAACCGTCTGTTGTGGCTCTCAGCGGCCACATCCACTTTCATGAAAAACGTCGAGATGTTCCCATCCCCCGATGAGAGGGGACGTTTTTCACAGAAAAAAAGCCCGGTTTTTTCTTGTTCCGGGCTTTCTCACATGTTCCTGCTATTTTACTGTCTTTTGCACAGCCTCGATCAGCTGCGGCACCGCTTTTTTTCCTTGCTCGATGCAGTCAGGCACGCCCACGCCGCTGTAGGAAGCGCCGGCCAGCAGGACGCCCGGGAGACTGTTTGCCACTTTGGCTGACACGTCCTGTACCCACGCCTGATGGCCGACGACGTAGGGGATTGCGTTTTGCAAGCGGGTCACGCGGGTAAAATCCGGCTTTTGGCGTATCGTCATGGTCTTGTGCAGATCGCGCAGAGCGACTTCCACGATTTCCTCGTCCGTCAGCTGCATGAAGGACTGCTCCTTGGCCTTTCCCACGAAGCAACGGAGCAGGGCTTTGCCGGCCGGCGTCGTGTGCGGCCATTTGCGATGAGCCCAGGTGCATGCCGTAATTTGCGCCCCGGAATGACGGGGAACGATAAAGCCAGTCCCCTCCAGCCGCAGGTCGACAGCCGTCTGGGGAAACGCCAGGCTGATCGTCGCCACCATGTGCGGCCAAGCGCTCGGCAGCGGCGGCACAGAGGCGTACGGACGGAACAACGGCTCCGCGACATTGTGCGGGACGGTGAACAGGACGGCATTCGTCTCGATCCGCTCGCCGTCAGTCGTGACGATCGTATAGCTGCCCGATTCCTGCTTGAGCAGCTCCCGCACCCCGGTATGCTTGCGGATTGTCTCGTTAGGGAGCCGGCTTTCGATGCCTTCTACCAACGATTCCAAGCCGTTTTTCAATGTGAGGAAAATCCCCTTTGGCTTTCCTTGGCTCTTGGCCTGCGGCGGGCGGGAATGCTTCATGGCCAGAATGAGGCTGCGGTGCTGCTGCTCCAGCTGGGCGAATTGCGGGAAGCTGGCGAGCAGGCTGAGATTGTCGATATCGCCTGAATAGACACCCGACAGCAACGGCTGGATCAGGTTTTCAATGACCTCATCCCCCAGGCGACGGCGGAAGAAATCACCGACAGAAATATCCCCGTTTCCTTTGGTCGCCGGCAAAAGCAAATCGGCCGCGGCCCGGATTTTCCCCGGCCAGGAGATCAGCCCGGTCGTGACAAACGGCATGAGCTTGGTCGGAACACCCATGACCGCCCCTTCCGGAATCGGCACTAGCCGCTCCTTGTGCCAAATGTAAGCCTGTCCCGTACTGTTTCGCACCAGGTCCTGCTCCAGGCCGAGGTCGACTGCCAGCTGGGCAGCGCTCGTCTTTCGTTCCAGAAACGAGTCGGGACCTTGCTCGATCACGAAGCCTTCATGCCGCCACGTCTGAATCTTGCCGCCCAGCCGGTCTTTTTCCTCGAGCAACAGAAACTGAATCGGCAAGCCTTTCGCTTCGATTTCCTTTTGCAAGTAAAAAGCGGCGGTCAATCCGGTGATGCCGCCACCCACGATAGTAATCCGGTACGTTTGCTCACTCATACGATCGATCCCCTAGTCCGCCAGCTTCTTCCCGACAGCATCAGCCAGACAGGAAATGAAGGCAGGTCTGGCGTTCGGCATCGGAGGGCGGTAGTAATGGACGCCCAGTTCTTCTGTCACTGCCCTGCATTCATAATCGTTGTCGTACAACACTTCCAGATGCTCGGCAACGAATCCGACTGGACAGTATACGAAGCTCATAAACCCGTGTTTGGCGTACAGCTCGCGAGTCAGATCCTGCACATCGGGGCCAAGCCATGGCTCCGGCGTGCTGCCCGCGCTCTGCCAACCAATCGCAAAATCGACAATTCCCGACTGTTCGGCGATCAGCTTGGCCGTCTTCTCCAGCTGCTGCGGATACGGATCCCCCGATTTCAAGATTTTTTCCGGCAAGCTGTGCGCCGAGAAAATGACAACTGCCTTTTCCCGATGATTCGCCGGCATCGCCGCGAACGTATCCTTGATCGCCCGTACCCAATAATCGATATATCCGGGCTCGCGATACCAGCTGTCGATACTGTGAATCACCGGACCACCGATCGACTCGGCATGCTCCTTTGCCCGCCCGTTGTACTCCTTTACGCTGTAGCTGGAGTAATGAGGAGCGAGCACCAGGCTGACTGCTTCCGTGATGCGATCCTGCTTCATCCGCTCGACGGTGTCTTCGATAAACGGAGCGATATGCTTGAGGCCGAGATACCCGACAAATTCCCGGTCGGGATAACGCTTGTTCAGCTCTTCCGCCAGCGCGTCCACCTGTTCGTCCGTGATCTCGGCAAAACGGTTCACTCCTCCGACCGCTTCATAGCGCGCCTTCAGATCGTCCAGCTGCTCCTGCGGAGGTCTGCGCCCGTGGCGGATATGGGTGTAGTACGGTTCGATATCCTCCGGACCGCGCGGAGTCCCGTACGCCATCAGCAGAAGCCCGATTTTTCTTTTTACCATCGCTTTTGCACCCTCCCTGCTTACGCGTCGCGTTTGTAGCTGTGGATGAACTGAGTCAGCTTTTGCAGCGTCTCGACTTTCGCATCCGGGAACACGCCATGGCCCAGATTGAAAATGTATCCTGGCTGCTTCGTGCCTTCATCCAGGATTTCTTTCGTTTTCGCTGCAAGCTTTTCCCATGGTGCGAGAAGCAAGGTTGGGTCCAGATTGCCCTGCAAGGTCTTGGTTACGCCCAGCTCGCGCGCTTCTGTAAGCGAAGTGCGCCAATCCAGTCCGACTACATCCACGGGCAGACGGTTCCAATCCGCCAACAGGTGCCCCGCTCCGATCCCGAAGTAGATCGTAGGCACGTTCGTCTCCTTCAGCGCGTTGAAGATTCGCGTCATGACCGGTGTAATGTACTCGCGGTAATCATCGCTGTTCAAGGCCCCGACCCAGGAGTCAAACACCTGTACGGCCTGCGCCCCCGCGGCAATCTGCGCCTTCAGATAGGTGATCGTCATGTCGCCCAGTCTGTCCATCAGCGCCTGCCATGCCTGCGGCTCCGTGTACATGAACACCTTGGTCTTATGGTAGTGCTTGGAGGGTCCGCCTTCGATCAGGTAGCTGGCGAGGGTAAAGGGCGCGCCTGCGAAGCCGATCAGCGGAACGGAAAGCGTCTCGCGCAAAATTTTGATGGATTCAAGAATATAAGGAACGTGTGTCTCCGGCTCCAGCTCGTGCAAGCGCTGGACGTCCGCGAGCGATTGGATCGGATTGCCGATGACCGGTCCGATCCCCGACTCGATGTTCACATCGACCCCGATCGGCTGGAGCGGCGTCATGATGTCAGCGAACAGAATCGCCGCATCCACACCCAGCTGTTCTACTGGCATGCGCGTCACTTCCGCGCAGACTTCCGGTATGTAATTCATTTCAAAAAAGCTATGCTTCGCCCGGATCGCGCGGTATTCAGGCTGGTAACGCCCAGCTTGACGCATGTACCACACTGGCACATGGTCCGTCGCTTCCTTTCGACAAGCTCTCAAAAACGTATCGTTACATGCTTTTGCGGTCATGAATAAACCTCTCTTTGCACAAGAATCATCCCCTACAATATGATACCATCGGGTATTCGACATGGCAGGTCTCTTTTGTGTCAAAATCTTATCGTTTCTCTATTTCCCAAGCTCTTCCATCAGTCTTTCCAATCTTCCCCTATTGAATGCGGATGTCGCCAGTCGCGGTTTTTACGGACAAGGTCGATCCGCCCGCCCCGATCGAAGCCTTCACATGTCCCTTCTCCTTGCGCTCATACGCCAGCTGCGGCCAGTCCACCCGGATATCGCCGGTGTCTGACTCCAGCTCGATATGGGCGTCAGCAGGCTTTTGGACAGCGGAAATGCGCACATCTCCCGTGTCCGTGCGTATCTCGACATCGCGCGACAGCTCGGTCAGCACGAGCTTGTTCACATCGCCGGTGCTGCTCTCCACCGCAAGGGCCGCATGCACATCGATCAGCAACATGTCGCCGGTCTCGGTCCGGATCGACAGCTGGTCGCCATGAAACCCGCCCGGCGAGGTCGAAATCTCCCGTGCTCGAAGTCATGCTCGCCTGCTTGGCCTGGATCGCTTCGCTCTTGATATCCCCTGTCTCTGTGTCCGGGTTGATTTTTTCGTACACGGCTTCCGGCAGCAAGACTTGCACCTGCAGATGTCCATCGCCCATGAAAGACAGCCTCATTCTCGGCTGCTTCCGCACTTGGACCCGAAGCGTCCCGTCCGCCCTCACGTCACTAGTGAACTGGATCCGATCCAGCTCCTCGTCAGGGGCTTCTCCCACCCGGTACATCCAACGGGTCAGGCAAAACATCCCGATGGTCAGCATGCCCCCTAGTCCGACCGATGTCAGGCTGGTGAACAACAGCAAGAGCCGCTCTTGGGAAAGCGTCGGAATGCCGAACTGGGCGATCAGGCCGAGCGGTGCCACCAGCAGAGATACGGCCGCGCAGAAACACGCGACCAAGACGCCGAGCAAGGCCAAAAGCGGTCCGAGCACGAAGATCAAATTGAAAAATCCGAGGCTGACGGTTGCGATGACGGCGCGCGACATGTTGCCGACTGTGGCATTGGATTGCGCCTGATGAATGCGGTACCCCGCCAGCAGCTCACGGGCTACCAGCTTGGGGCTGCCCAGAGCTTCGGCAATCTCATGCTCATTCTTGCCTTCCTGGATTCCGTGCAAAAAGTGTTCCGTGTAATCGGCCAAAATGTCCAATCTTTCCTTGTCAGGCAGTTCGCTTAGCAGCGCGTCCAGTTCATCCATGAACTCACGCCTTTTCCACTCAAAAAGCCCTCCAACCGATTTCTATTCAGGTCCAAATGCTCTGTCTTTGCCTCAAGGCTCAATCAAGCCTAGGTCTCACTTGGTCAGTCAACCTCCTTACTATCCCAAGCCATTTCCCCTACACCCACCAAAAAAGCCAACCAGAAAACACTGTCTGACCTGAAAATACGATAAAGACAGGGAGCATGTGCATCTCCCTGCCTTTCGTTTTGGCAATGGCCCTATTCTTTTACTTCCACGATGCGGCCTTCCACTTTCGGGTTGACCACTTGGCGTTTGATCAGTGCTTCTTCTACCACGCTGTACATGGACAGGCCGGTGTTGAAGAACGGTTTTTTGAACGTTTCGTAGCCGTCGCCGCCCGCCGCCAGGAAGTCGATGGTAGCCACTTTGTACGTTTTGTTCAGGTCGAGCGGCTGGTCGCCTACTTTGACTTCGATGACGCGCTCGCCGGCCGGTTTGGTCGGGTTAAACGTAAAGCTCATGCCGCTGATTTGCGGGAAGCGGCCTGCGCCTGTCTCGACCTGGCTCACGCCGTTTTCCAGAGCCGCTCTCAGCTCAGCCCCCGTTACCTCCACAATGGACAGGGTATTGTTTTCGAACGGCAGGAGCGTGTACAGGTTTTTCTTGGTGATGTCGCCGGCATTCAGCTGGGTGCGGATACCGCCGCCGTTTGCCAGGGCGACGTCTGCTTCATGGCCCTTGATAGATTGGGTGCGCTCGAGCATGATGTCCGCAATCAGGTTGCCGACGTTCGTTTCTTTGGCGCGAACAAGCACGCGGTCGCCATCCAGCGGCACTTCCGATTTCGCGATGACTACGTTCATGACGCTGTCAATTTGCGAAACGATGTCTTTTACCAGCTTGTCCACTTCCGGATCAGCCTGAATGTCTGCATCGTACTCTTTCAACCCGCCGGAGAAGGCAACGAGTTCTTCGCCCAGGTAGTACAGGTCTGCGCGTCCGAGCGATTTGCCGTACTCCCAGTCTTGCACGATGTACGTGCCGTTCACGACTTCCGGCGTCTTCAGCGGCGTATGGGAGTGGCCGCCTACGATCAGGTCGATGCCTGGCACGTTTTTCGCGATTTCGCGGTCAATGTCCACACCGATATGGGACACAACCACCACATGGTCGGCTTCTTTTTTCAGTTCAGGAACGATTGCTTTCGCTACTTCTACAGGGCTTTTGAAAGTCAGGCCCTTGACGTTGTTCGGATGTGTCAGCACCGGCGTATCTTCTGCGACAAAGCCCGCGAATGCGAACTTTTTGCCGCCGATCTCTGTTTTGTACGTCGGTACCAGCAGGTTTTTGCCATCTGCTGTGAATACGTTCGCGTTGATCACCGGATAGTCCAGCGAGTCACGCAGCTTCAGCAGCTGCTCATAGCCGAAGTCAAACTCGTGGTTTCCTGCCGTCATCAAGGTGTAGTCCAGGCTGTTGAGGATCGGCAGAATCGACTCGCCTTTGAACTGGTTCACGAAAACCGTTCCCTGGAAAGTGTCCCCTGCATCCAGCAGCAGGAAGTTCGGGTTTTCTGCGCGCCATTCTTTCAGCAGCGTCGCGATTTTCGCGAAGCCAAATTCTTTTTGCGATTGATCTTCCTGGATATGTCCATGCGTATCGTTCGTATGTGCCAGCGTAATGTGGATAGTCACTGCTTCACCCAGCGCATTGAAAAGCTCGCCGCGCGTCACCGTCGCCTTGTCCTCCAGGCTGAGGGTATAGCCCAATTGTTTCGCTACTTCAGCAAGCTTGGCAGAGGACGCCGCTTGTGTCGCATTGGCGAAATCCGCCTCGGCCACAGCACCTTGCGCTTTTGCCCAAGCCAGATACGGAGCCGCCCAGCTCTCCCCTTTTGCCGGCGCCGCGATCGGCGCGCCTTTCAGCTTGGCCAGGACAACCAGCTCCTCCACCAGCGTCACATTGCGATCCAGCGCCAGGTCGCCATTTTGTCCGGCAGAGAGGATCGATTTTTTGGCCATCCAGTCTGCGTGCGAAACCGGGTGAAGCGGTGCGGCAAATGCAGACGTTCCCATCATGGCTGCGAAGACAACCGACGCAAATGCCGTCATAGTGATGCGACGTGCTTTTTTCAAGGTAATTCCCCTCTCTTGTCTCACTCTTTTTATAAGAATTCTTGTCTATTATAGCAAAATTTACTAGATTATTGGTGGGATTTCCCTAATTTTTCGACAGGAAACGAACGATGTTCTCGGAAAGCTGCTCCGGTGCCTCCAGCATCCCCATGTGCCCGACACCCGCCATCCGCACCTGCTTCACGTTAGTTCCACTGGCAGTGAACGTTTTTTCAGGTGAAATGATCTGGTCCTCTTCGCCTGCGACTAATAGCACAGGGAGGCTGGTCTCGCGCAGCACATGATTGCGGTCTGTCCGATCCCGCATGCCTTGCAGCGTCCGGATCGCGCCCGTCGGCTTCGTGCCCGCCCCGATCTCCTTGGCCAGCTGTACTTCAGCGGGCATCGCCGCAACATGACCGGGGGCGAACAGCTTGGGCACCAAGGACTTGATAAATGGCTCCAGCCCGTTCTCCCGGATGCTTTCGGCACCCTTGTCCCGGTTTGCCCTGGCCGCTTCGTCGTCGGGATACCCGGAGGAATGAATCAATCCGAAGCTGCCCAGCCTGTCTGCGTGCTTCTCCGCAAACGCAAGCGTCACATACCCGCCGAGTGAATGTCCGAACAGGTGGAATGCTGTCAGTCCGAGCCTGTCGGCTGCCAAGGCCAAATCCTCGGCAAACCGTTCCATCGTGTACGGCTCTTCCGGTGCTGCACTGTCTCCATGCCCGCGCAGGTCCACCGCGATCACATGATAGGTGCGCGAGAGAATCGGGAGAACTTTGTTCCAGTAGGCCGAGCTTCCACAGAAGCCGTGCAGCAGCACGATCGTCTGCGCACCGCTCCCCGTCTCCTGATAGGCGAGCGTGACCCCATTTTCCAGCTGCAGCTGTTTTGTCATTCTCATCTTCCTTTCCATCATTTCAGCGCGCTGCCTGGCGCATGCGCAATGTTTGCTTGTCAATGTCTAGTTTGCCCGCTTATGATAAGGAACACAATCGTTTCCATCCAAATTTTGTGAAAGAGGGGGCCCATCCGCCGTGATGCAAACGACAGTCGGTCGGGCAGTTGGCCGCAATGGTCAGCCTGTGCGCGGGCGATCATCTTCTTCTGCCCAGGAGCCAGCTATTTGTTCGACAAGCCATACCTGTATTACGCCACCATGCTCTTTCTGGGCCGCAACTGCGATCTGGTCCATATCGAGTACGCCTGCGAAAAAGACAATGCCGTTTTTGGCGAGCTGTCCATGCTGACCCCGATCCTGACCAGCCCCCAGCTGGCTGACCATTTGCTGGAGACAAAACAACCTATTTTCCACGCCATCGGCACGAAAGATCGCTTTTATCAGGAAGAGCTGATCGACCAGCTGAGACAGACAAAGCCAAACCTCCACCTAGCCCTCGCGCCAAACGCCAATCATGCCCTGGAAATCGGGTGGGATGTCCACGCTTCCATCGCCACACTGGAGACAATCATGAAGGAATAAAGATATCGTACCCTGCCCGCAGGAATGCCCAAAAAGGAAACCCCTCCCGATTCGCTCCCGGGAGGGGTCCTTCGCACGATTTGACCGTTTATTTGACTGTTTTCTTCATCGCATGGTAGCTGGCTTCAATCGTTTTCTCGATGTCTTCCTCGGAATGCGCCAGGGAGACGAACATGCCTTCGAATTGCGAAGGAGGAATCATGACGCCGTCATCCAGGAGGCGGCTGAAGTACGCGGAGAAGCGCTCCAGATCGGACATCTTGGCCGTCTCGTAGTCGCTGACCGGCGTATCGGTAAAGAACAGGCAAACCATCGAGCCGACGCGGTTGAGCGTGTGCGGAATGCCGAGCCTCGCCGCATTGTCCGCGAGGCCCTCTGCCAGGCGCGCAGACAGCTTTTCCAGACGCTCGTAGACGCCCGGCTTGCTCAGCTCTTCCAGAGTCGTCAAGCCTGCCGCCATCGCCAGCGGATTGCCGGAGAGCGTCCCTGCCTGATAGATCGGACCTGCCGGAGCGATTTGCTGCATGATCTCGCGCTTGCCGCCATAAGCCCCTACCGGCAGACCGCCGCCGATGACCTTGCCCATCGTGGTCAGGTCGGGCGTGATCCCGAACAGCTCCTGCGCACCGCCGCGCGCTACGCGAAAGCCGGTCATGACCTCGTCGAAAATGAGCAGCGTGCCGTACTGCTGCGTCATTCCACGCAAGCCCTCGAGGAAGCCGGGGAGCGGCGGAACGACGCCCATATTGCCGCCGACAGGCTCCACGATGACCGCTGCCAGATCGTCTCCGAACGAAGCGAAGGCGAGTTTGACGCTTTCCAGATCGTTGTAAGGGACGGTGATCGTGTTGGCCGCCGTTCCTTCCGGCACCCCCGGGCTGTCCGGCAGACCGAGCGTCGCGACGCCCGATCCCGCCTTGATCAGCAGGCTGTCGGCATGCCCGTGATAACAGCCTTCGAATTTCATGATTTTATTGCGGTTCGTATAGCCGCGAGCCAGGCGCAGGGCACTCATCGTCGCTTCCGTACCGGAGTTGACCATCCGCACCACTTCCACCGACGGCATCAGCTCGCACACCAGCTTGGCCATATCTGTCTCGCGTTCGGTCGGCGCCCCGAAGCTCGTGCCCAAGGCAGCCGCTTCCGTGATCGCAGACAGGACGCGCGGGTGGGCGTGGCCGAGGATCAGCGGCCCCCACGAGCCGATGTAATCGATGTAGCTGTTGCCGTCCACATCGAAGATTCGGGAGCCCTGCCCCTTTTCCATGTAAACAGGATTGCCGCCGACGCTCTTGAAGGCGCGCACCGGGCTGTTGACGCCGCCGGGAATGTAATGCTGCGCTTCCGCAAAAAACTTCGCTGATTTTTCTCGGTTCATCTCTTATTCACCCCGCAGCCATTTTGCCACGTCTTTGGCATGGTAGGTAATGATCAGGTCGGCACCCGCACGTTTGAAGCCGACCAGCGTCTCCATCACAATCCGCTCTTCGTCGATCCAGCCGTTCGCCGCCGCCGCCTTCACCATGGAATACTCGCCGCTCACGTTGTACGCCACGATCGGCAGGTCGAAGCTCGCGCGCAGCCGCACGACCATGTCCATGAACGCAATGCCTGGCTTGACGATCAAAAAGTCCGCGCCCTCTTTCACGTCGGAGACTGCTTCACGCAGTCCTTCGCGGGAGTTGGCAGGGTCCATCTGGTACGTTTTGCGATCGCCAAATTGCGGCGCAGAGTTGGCTGCATCGCGGAACGGGCCGTAGAAAGCCGATGCGTATTTGACTGCGTAGGACATGATCGGGATATGGGCAAAGCCCGCCTCGTCCAGCGCTTCGCGGATCGCGGTCACGAATCCGTCCATCATGTTGGAAGGCGCGATGATGTCGGTCCCTGCCTTCGCCTGGGACACAGCCGTCTGCGCCAGCAGCTTGAGCGACTCGTCATTGTCGACATCGCCGTCGTGCAGCACGCCACAGTGACCGTGATCGGTGTATTCACACAGACAAGTGTCCGCGATGACGATGATCTCTGGGTAGGCTTCCTTGATCTGACGAATGGCCAGCTGGGTGATCGCATTGTCGTCATAGGCTCCGGAGCCGCATGCGTCCTTGTGTTCCGGCACGCCGAACATGATGACGGACTGGATCCCCGCCTCAGCAATTTCCTTCATCTCGATCGCCAGCTGATCCAAGGAAAATTGGAAGACTCCCGGCATCGATGGGATTTCGTTCTTGACATTTTCTCCTTCTACCACGAACAGCGGATAGATCAGATCCTCCATCCGAACGTGATTTTCCCGAACCAGATTGCGCATGGCCGCACTTCTACGCAGGCGGCGATGACGGTCAAATGTTAGTGCCATGTCATTTCCCTCCCGGATTTTCTATCAAAGCGGCAAGCAAGCCCTCCACCGTGAATTGTTCCGCGACGGCATGGACGGGCAGTCCGCTACTCAGCGCGGTCTCGGCGGTGATCGGCCCGATGCAGGCAATCCGCACGCCATCGAGCCAGCCTTCCTGTGCATAAGGGGCCATCGCTTGTACAAAATGCTTCACGGTGGAAGAGCTGGTAAACAGGATTCCATCGATCTCTCTCTTCTGCAGGCGACGGGCAGCATCCGGCGCCTGTTCGGCATCAATGACGGTATGATAGACGTCCACCTCCGTCACCTCCAAGCCGAGCCGGGCAAGCTCCTGCGGCAAAGCCTTGCGGGCGATGTCAGCCCGCGGCAATAAGACGCGCTGTCCGGGCAGCAGCCGGTCGTGCAGGCTGGCCAAAAGTCCTTCTGCCACATAGTCGGAAGGAATGACCGCGACGGCAAGCCCCGCTTCTCTCAGCGCAGCAGCCGTCTTCGGTCCGACCGCTGCTATCTGCCCCCTGATCGCCTCGAGGGCCACGCCGGTCTCCTGCATGCGCGCCAAAAAAAAGCGGACGCCGTTGACGCTGGTAAAAATCAGCCAGTCAAACGTCCCCAGCCGGGCAATCGCCTCGTCCACCCGACACGGATCGTCAGGCGCGACCATTTTCAAGAGAGGAAAAGCCCAGGCCTCTCCTCCCAGTCTCTCGATCTGTTCGACCAGCTCCCGCACCTGGCTGCGAGCCCGCGTCACCATGATGCGCTTGCCTGCCAGCGGTCCAGCAGTTCCGAGCTGCGCATCCGGCATCGTCATTGCCCATTCTCCCGCAGCACTTGCGCCAGCACGTCACCCGCGCCTTGTGCCAGCAGCGCTTCTGCTACCTGTATGCCAAGGACAGCCGGATCATGACCGCTCGCCGTATTTTTGAACATTTGCTTGCCATCCGGGGAACCGACCATACCCGTCATGGTGATCAGATCTCCTGCTCCGATGGTCGCATAAGCGCCGATCGGCACCTGGCAGCCGCCCTGCAGCTTGTGCAGGAAGCTGCGCTCGGCAGCTACCGCCAGTCTCGTCGGCTGATCGTCCAGCTGGCGCAACAGCTCCAGTGTCTTCGTGTCATCCGCGCGGCACTCGATCGCCAAGGCCCCTTGCCCCACTGCCGGCAAACTGATTTCGACCGGCAAAAACTGCGAGATCGTCCCTGCGAAGCTGGCTCGCTTCAACCCGGCTGCCGCCAGAATGATCCCGTCAAAGTTGCCTTCTTCCAGCTTGCGCAGCCGCGTGTCGATATTCCCGCGCAACGATTCGATCTGGATATCGGGACGGTACGCCATGAGCTGTGCCGCGCGACGCAGGCTGCTCGTGCCGACCAGAGCGCCCTCGGGCAGCTCATCCAGCGTCTTGCCGTCCCTGGAGAGCAGCACATCACGCGGATCGATCCGCTTGGGAATCGCTCCGATCACCAGACCCTCCGGCAGCTCTGCAGGCATGTCCTTCAGGCTGTGGACGGCGAAATCCGTTTCTTTTTCATAAAGAGACTGTTCGATCTCTTTTACAAACAAGCCCTTCCCGCCGACTTTGGACAAAGTCACATCGAGGATGCGGTCGCCTTTGGTCACGATCTCATGCAAGGCAAAATCTGCTTTTGGCGCGATTTCCTTCAGACGATCGACCACCCAGTTTGTCTGGATCAGCGCCAGTCTGCTGCGGCGCGTACCTACGTTCCATTTTTTCATGACAGCCTCCTAGAAACAGCCTTACCACCAGCTGTGAAATGTTGAAGAATTCGCTCCGAAAAAGTTGACCAAAAGCAAGGCAAACGCCAGGATGTTCCACTGCTGCATCCTGCGGATCGGCATGGTGTCCCGGTAGCGTTTGTACAGCCAGAAGGAATAGCTGGCCAGGACCATAAGCGAGAGCACGACTTTGGCATCCAGCATGAACTTCTCCGGCAGGACCATTTTCCCCCAAATGATGCCGAGGACGATCGACAACAAGAGCATCGGCACGCCCAGCATGTTCATCCGGTAGGCGTAGTTCTCCAGCTGATCGAGGCTCGGCAGCCGTCTGAGCAGCGGCGTCCAGCGGCGCTCCTTGAGCATTTTATGCTGCAGCAAATACATCCCAGAAAAGATCAGCGACAGGGAGAACGCTCCGTAGCTGAACATGGCCAGTGTCACATGCGTCAGCAGCAGCTCCGAAGTCAGGACGCTGGAAACTGCCACGATCGGCGTCTCCGGCAAGAACATCGACATGACCAGGACGACAAACCCGATAATGTTGGTAAAAAACTCCAGCAAATCGATCCGAAAAAAATAGTGAATGGCAAGAGACAGACTCACCAACAACCATGAATAAAAAAAGAGCGTTTCAAACAGCGTGACGACAGGAAAATACGCCTTCATGATTGTCTGCGAAACAAAAAATGCGGTTTGCAAGGCCCAAACGACAACAAGCAACCCGAAAGCCAGGCGATTGACTTTCCGGTTGCTTTGCAAGAAGTCGTTAAAATAGAAGAGAACACTTGCAGCGTAGAGAAAGATCGTCAGGTCGTAGATCCATCTCACCTCGGCCATGCACTCTCTCCCCACTTTCCCCAATCGGTTTCTATCAATAGTGGCCCGTGATCGGCCTGTCTTGGCTACTCACGGACGCGGGATGCCAGCACCTGCTCGCGAGGAGATCCCTGTTTTGTTTTCTCGTCCGCCCACTTGGCTTCCTGCTCCGCGCGCTCCACCATTTCTTCCAGGGCGAACATCTTGGAGAAGATCTCCAGAATTTCCTCTTTGTGCTTCGAGGCCGCCATTTCCTTCAGACGCACGACCGGATCATGCATGAGCTGATTGACGATGCCTTTGGTCGTCTTGCGGATGATATGTATCTCCCGCTCGGTCAGGTTGGGCAGCTTGTTCTCGATTTTGCGCATGGCTTCTCCCTGGATCCCCAGCGCTTTTTCGCGCAGAGCCGCGATCAGGGGAGCTACTCCCAGCGTTTGATACCAGTTCGTAAAGGCGACGATCTCATCCGCAATCATGCCGTCCAGACGCTCGGCTTCCCGGGAACGCTCGGCCACGTTGCTGGCGACGATGCCTTCCAGGTCGTCAATATCGTACAGATACACGTTGTCCAGGTCGTGCAGGTCCGGATTCAGATCGCGCGGAACGGCGATGTCCACCATGAACAGAGGACGATGCTTGCGCTTTTTCATAATCGGAGCCAGTTCGCTTTTGCCCAGGACATAGCCGTTCGCACCGGTCGAACTGATGACGATGTCTGCGGTGAGCAGCGCCTCTGGCAGCTGCTCCATCGTACAGGAATCACCCTTGAATTTTTCCGCCAGCAGCTGTGCCCGCTCCAGCGTGCGGTTGGCCACGATCACTTTGTCCGAGCCATTGGCATGCAGATGCTTGGCGGTCAGCTCGCTCATCTTGCCCGCGCCGACGATCAGCACGGACTTGCCTGCGAAGGAACCGAAGATCTTTTTCCCCAGCTCGACGGCAGCGTAGCTGACGGATACGGCGTTTTGCCCGATGGCCGTCTCGGTATGGGCGCGCTTGGCAAAGGTAATCGCCTGCTTGAACAAGGTATTGAACACCGTCCCCGTCGTTTCGTGCTCCTGCGCGAGCAAAAAGGCATCCCGCACCTGCCCCAAAATCTGCGTCTCCCCTACAACCATGGAGTCGAGTCCGGCAGAAACGCGGAACAGATGGTCGATCGCCTGCTCATTTTCCTTTATATACAAATGATCCTTGAATTGCTCTTTGTCCACGCCGAACCATTCCGCCAGAAAGCGGCGCGTATAGTCACGGCCAATGTTGCCCTGGTCGCATACAACATAGATCTCCGTGCGGTTGCACGTTCCGAGAATGATGCATTCGGCGATACTCTTCGTCTGGGAGAGTAGATGAAGAGCACGGGCGGTCCCATCGTCGCTGAACGTAAACTTTTCGCGTATTTCGACAGGCGCCGTTTTGTAGTTGAGGCCCAGCAAAAGAATATCCATAATGTCCTCCCAGAATGACTTGCTTCTCTACACCATGTGTAAAATGCACTATTATTATAACATTATGTCCAGATTCGACCACGAGTAATTGTGAAAAGTTTTTTAACGGAGTGCCCTCTCCGGGGAAAAACCGCGAGACGAGAGGCGTGTCGAAAGTCTTTGGCGGATCGGCTTGCGCTCCGGCCTGGAATGGCTTATCATGCAGGCTAGACAAGAGACATCCGAAATGCGGGAGGGAGAGAAAAGAATCGTTGAAAAAAACATGGATGGCAGACATCACGCTGCTTCTAATCGCTTTTATCTGGGGGACCACTTTCCTGATCGTGCAGCAGGCGATCTCGTCGTTGCCTCCGAATACGTTCAACGCGGTCCGCTTTTCGATCGCCGCTCTTTTTTTACTTGTCATTCATGCCGTTCTGTACCGCCATCAGTGGAAGGCTTGGCGCTGGCCGATGCTCAAAGCCGGCGTGATCCTGGGATTTTGGCTCTGTCTCGGCTACGCCCTGCAGACCGTCGGGCTTCTGTACACCACGCCGTCCAAAGCGGGCTTCATTACCGGCTTGTCCGTCGTGCTCGTGCCGCTGTTCTCGCTTGTGCTGATGAAGGAGCGCGTCAAGCCGGCTGCGATCGCGGGAGTCATCCTCGCCGCTGTGGGCCTGTACCTGCTGACGCAAAGCGAGGGATTCTCGTTCAGCCTGGGTGATCTGCTCGTCTTCGGCTGTGCCATCTGCTTCGCCATGCAGATCGTCCTCACCGGAAAATACGCGCCGCGCTTTCCTGCCCTCCCCCTGGCGATCGCGCAGCTGGGCACGGTGGCTGTGCTCAGCTGGCTGTACGCCTTTTTCTTCGAGGACTGGAGCCGCGCCCTTGATCCGCACATCCTGCTCATGCCGGAAGTCGCCCTTGGCCTCGTCATTACGTCGATCTTCGCCACTGCCTTGGCGTTCCTGTTCCAGACCGCCCTGCAAAAGCAGACCAGCTCGACGCGGGTCGCCCTCATTTTCGCCCTGGAGCCCGTCTTTGCGGCCCTGACGTCGTTCGTCTTCATTCATGAAGTGCTGAACGGCCGCCAGCTCACGGGCTGTCTGCTGATCTTCGTCGGAATGATCCTCGCCGAGCTGCCGATCCAGGAGTGGATCCGCAGCGGACGCGAGCGGAAGCAGAAAGAGAGCGGCGGCAGCCAATCTGCCTGAGCCGGCCGGCTTGCGTCAAAAAAAGGTTCCTTCTCCCCCGGGAAAAGGAACCTTTTTGTCTCTTTCCAGCTACGTCGCCTTGCGCACTTCCTGCAGGATGGCTTCCACGAACAGATTCATGACTTGCCCGCATACTTTTTGCGGCAATCTCTCCGTCCGCTTGAGCCATTGCTTCAGCTTCAGCCAATGATAGGCCGCCTGGGTGAGCCGTCCATTCGCTCCCGCCTCGACCAGGCCTGCCGCCGACTGGCCGACCTTTGCCCAGTGCCGGTACTTTTCCAGCCATGGCCTGCACTCGATCGCCACTTTCTCGTTGCTCATCCCCTGCAAGAGCTGCTCGGCCGACAGCTCCATTGCGACAAACAGGGCCTGCAGCCGCTGAACCGCCAGCCGCCTGTCCCCCTGCAAGAACTGGAAGCGGAATTGTAAAAAGGCTTCCATCATCGCGGGAGATTCGATCTCGTTCAAAAACGAGCTTTGGACGTTGTCAGCAAAGCGCATGAAGGCTGACGCGTCCTTTTTGCCGACCACTTCCTCCACGGCTTGGGCCCAGGACGCATGCGGATCGTAGCCGTGCGGATCCCGCAAATACGCCGCCGTCGTAATCAAAGGAATCTTCGAGCATTCCGGCCGGGACATGGCGTTGGCCACATAGCCGGCAGAGTGTCTCCACAGATCGGGATCGCGGTGCTGCAGCGGGCCGATGTGCAATTCGTTCGCCATCGCCAGATCGTTCACCGGATAGTTGTCCCAGTAGAGCGGTTTATGCCCCGTGTATTCCTGGAAACGCATCGCGTCGCCGTCCGTCAAAAACGGGGAACAGACAAAGCGACCGGTCCAAAACAGGTCGATTTCCTTCGGCACATGGAGCCCCAGGTGACGGATGTACGGCTCTTTCCCCAGGCCGTTGTACTGCGTGGGACAGATGATCAGCTTGACAGCTTCCGGCCAGCTGCCCATCTCCTCCCACACGCGCAGCGTGACGTCGACATGCGCGGCTGCCAAATGGTCGTATCGATCCATGTCTGCCGAATGGAGCAGCCGCAGCGGAATGTCGTCAAACAGCAGGGCAAAATAGCGAACGCCTCTGCCGTACATGGCCCGGTACTTTTTCAGCAGCAGATCGAGATGCTTCCCGCTGGCGTACTCCATGCTCAGTCCCGGGCTGAGACAGTAGACGAAACGCACATTCCCGCTCGCTGCGGTGCGGATCAGCTCGTCAAGCGCGGAAACGGCTGCCTCCGGGTGAGCCTCCATCCATCTTTCCCGCAAGTAGGGATCATCCTTTGGGGAGTAAAAGTAGGCATTGTACCCATGCCGACTCAAAAAACCGATCATGTCCAGCCGCTCCGCATGCGTCCAGGGCATTCCGTAGAAGCCTTCGATTACACCGCGTACGGCAAAGCGTGCAAGCTCGCTCACGAAAACTGCCTCCCCTTCCCATCCGGTATGGGTCACGACTTCTCTTGTATCCGTCCATCAGTCATTTTTCGCAACCGGGGCGGTCTCTGCGACCAGACTTTCCTGCCCCTCATCCGTTTCTGCGTGCAATCGGCGGAGAATCTCTCCCCACAGCTCATCCTTGCCTTGACCGGTCTCGGAGGAAAACACGATGATCGTATCGTCCCCGCGCAGCTGCAGGCTCTGGCGGATGATCTTCGTATGCTGCAGCCAGCGCCCGCGGGCGATCTTGTCTCCCTTGGTCGCGACTACGACGGTCGGAATGCCGATCTGCTTGCACCACTCGTACATGGCCATGTCTTCCTTGCTCGGGGCGTGGCGGATGTCCACCAGTTGAATCACAAATCGCAGCTCCTTGCGATTTTTCAGATAGCCTTCGATCATCTTGCCCCATTGCTCCTTGATGGTCTTCGCCACCTTGGCGTAGCCGTAGCCGGGAAAATCCACGAAATAGAGCATGTTGTTGACGCGGAAATAGTTCAGCGTCTGGGTCTTGCCAGGGCGGGAGCTGATGCGCGCCAGCCCCTTGCGATTCATCATTTTGTTGAGCAGGGACGATTTGCCCACGTTGGAGCGGCCGACGAGCGCAATCTCGTGCAGGCCGTCCTCCGGGTACTGCTTGGGTCCTACCGCGCTGATAACAAACTCGGCTGAAGTTACTTTCATTTCCTGACACCTGCCGGCTGTCTCGTCAGCGCATGCCGCAGCACTTCGTCCAAATGCTCCACGGGATAGAAGGTCAGTGCGTCGCGCACACTCTCCGGAATGTCCTCGATGTCCTTTTCGTTGTCCTTTGGCAAAATGATCGTCGTCAGGCCTGCGCGGTGAGCTGACATGCATTTTTCCTTCAGGCCGCCGATCGGCAGCACGCGCCCGCGCAGCGTAATTTCACCCGTCATTCCGACTTCCTTTCTCACTGGAATGCTCGTCAGCGCCGACACCAGAGCGGTCGCCATCGTAATCCCTGCAGACGGGCCGTCTTTGGGGATCGCCCCCTCCGGCACGTGGATGTGGATGTCGTTTTTTTCATGGAAATCAGGATCGATTCCCCACTCGTTCGAACGGGAGCGAATGTAGCTGAATGCCGCCTGAGCCGATTCCTTCATCACATCGCCCAGCTGTCCGGTCAGCGTCAGCTTGCCTTTGCCTGCAAAAATGCTGACCTCGACATTCAGGGTGTCTCCGCCGGCTTGCGTCCAAGCCAGCCCCGTCACGGAGCCGATCTGGTCCTTCTTCTCGGCGAGGCCGTGGCGGTAGCGCGGTTTGCCCAGCAGCGCCTCCAGCGTCTTGACGGTGACGACCACCCGTTTTTTCTCGCCGCTCACGATGAGTTTGGCCGCTTTTCGGCACACGTTGGCCGCTTCCCGGTTCAGATTGCGCACCCCGGCTTCCCTCGTATACAGACGCACCAGCTTGAGCATGGCGTCCTCGTTCATCTGCAGCTTATCTTTGCCGAGGCCATGGTCTTCCATCTGCTTCGGCAGCAAATAGCCGCGCAGGATATTCAGCTTTTCCAGCTCGGTGTAGCCGGAGATCGAGATTACTTCCATCCGGTCGAGCAACGGGCGGGGAATGGTGTCGAGGCTGTTGGCCGTCGTAATGAACATGACATTCATCAAGTCATACGTCTCTTCTATATAATGATCGCTGAACTTGTCATTCTGGTTCGGATCGAGCACTTCCAACAGGGCAGAAGCCGGGTCACCGCGGAAATCCGATGCGAGCTTGTCGATCTCATCCAGCAAAAAGACCGGATTGATCGTGCCTGCCTGCTTCATCCCCTGGATGATCCGGCCTGGCAGCGCCCCTACATACGTGCGGCGATGGCCGCGAATTTCCGCCTCGTCGCGCACGCCGCCGAGGGAAATCCGCACGAACTCGCGCCCCAACGCACGCGCAACGGAACGGGCCAAGGAGGTTTTCCCCACGCCGGGAGGGCCGACCAGGCAAAGGATGGGACCGCGCATGGTATTAACCAGCTTTTGTACCGCCAAATATTCCAGCACGCGCTCCTTCGGCTTTTCCAGTCCGTAGTGGTCTTCATCCAGCACTTTTTCCGCATGCTTGACATCGAGATTGTCCTCGGTCGTCTTCGTCCACGGCAAAGACAGCAGCGTATCGATGTACGTGCGGATGACGGAGCCTTCTGCAGAAGTCGACGGCATTTTTTCCAGACGCTCCAGCTCTTTCTCGATCTTTTTCTTGATTCGCTCCTGAGCGTCCGACTTCTCCAGCTGGGTGCGCAGCTCGTCGATTTCCCCCTGACGGCCGTCCTTGTCGCCCAATTCCTTCTGGATCGCTTTCATTTGCTCGCGCAGGTAGTATTCCTTTTGCGTGCGCTCCATCTGCTTCTTCACGCGGTTGCCGATTTTGCGCTCCAGCTCCAGAACCTCGCGCTCGTTGTTGAGGATGGTCAAAAGGATTTCCAGGCGCTCCTGGATGTTGGTCGTCTCCAGAATCTCCTGTTTGTCCTTCATCTTCAACGGCAAATGGGACGCGATCACGTCTGCGAGTCGGCCCGGTTCCTCGATGTCCTGCACGGACGTGAGCGTCTCCGGGGACACCTTCTTCGACAGCTTGATGTACTGCTCGAAGTGACTGATGACGGATCTCATCAACGCTTCCACTTCGTTTTCTTCCGCTTTTTCTTCCTGCAAATATGTAATGGACACGACGAAATAATCTTCCTGTTGAAGATATTCCTCGATTTTGGCACGCTGCAAGCCTTCTACCAGGACACGGATTGTCCCGTTTGGCAGCTTCAGCATCTGTTTCACGCGCGCAACGGTTCCGATGCTGTAGATTTGCTCAGCATCAGGTTCTTCTATGTGTACTTCTTCCTGCGTCGCCAGTAAGATCTTGTTGTCGTCTACCATCGCTTGCTCCAGGGCGCGAATCGACTTTTCACGACCTACGTCCAAGTGGAGCACCATGGTCGGGTACACAAGCAAGCCGCGCAACGGGAGAAGCGGTAATTCTCGTTTACCGGAAAACTCGCCCAAGCGGATGCACCTCTCCTTGTTGATCTATCCCTCTTGCCAAGAGTCTGCTCATGAGAAAACCCGGCTACGCCCTGCGGCGCAGCCTTCGCAGCGCTTTGCTACTATCATCCGTCGCGTTCGTTTCCTGCTCTTTTTGATAGTACATGGAAAAACGGCTGCGATAGCCGTTTTTCCTCCCGCGCGTCGCTCCCCAAAGCAAAGTGAGCCTGACGGGACCGGCCCCTCTACTCTTTGCAAGGAGAAGCTTTTTTCTATTGTAGCGCAAACAGATAGCGATGTCTAATCTGCGTGCGCTTCCGAGTGCTACAAGGAAAACGGAGACGAGGCCAAATCATCGGCAGGCAGCTGCAGCATGAAACCGGCCGTCTCTGCCTCGGGCTCGGCCACTTCCGGCACCGCCAGCTCGATCACCTGCGCCACCGTCGAGACCGGAATGATCTCCACGCCCTTCATCTCCGCAAAAATGCTCTGCCAGTTCTCCTCCGGAATGAGTACGCGGGTCGCTCCGGCCTGCTTCGCCGCCTCGACCTTCGCCACCACTCCGCCCACCGGCTTCACCTTGCCGTGGATGCTCACTTCGCCCGTCATCGCCAGCAGGTTGTCGACCGGGATGCCGCGGATCGCCGAGTAGATCGCCGTGGCTATCGTGATGCCGGCGGAAGGTCCGTCCACCGGAATGCCACCCGGGAAGTTGATGTGCAGATCGTAATCGGACGGATGAAGGCCCATGCGCTGCAGCACGGTCAGCACATTTTCCACCGAGCCCTTCGCCATCGATTTGCGACGGATCGTCCTGCTGCGGCTGCCCACCTCTTCTTCCTCCGCCATCCCGGTAACGGACATGCGCCCTTGTCCCGGCACCATCGCAGGCGTAGCGGTCACCTCCAGCTCCATCACGCTGCCCATGTTCGGGCCGTATACGGCAAGACCATTGACGAGACCCACCTGCGGGGTCTCATGCACATGCTTTTCCGGGCGCGGCGATTTCTGACTGCTATGCATGACCCACTCCACATCGGAAGCGAGAATGTTATTCCGTGCCTCCGTCAGGGCGATCCCTGCCGAAATCTGCAGGGTATTGATCGCCTCCCTGCCATTGGTGGCATACCGTTCGATCACAGACACGGCGTCGGCGTCAATCGAAAGGTCCATTTTATTCACAGCGGTGCGCACGATGCTGCCGATCTCTGCCGGCTTGAGCGGACGGAAAAAGATTTCCAAGCAGCGCGAGCGCAAAGCAGCCGGCAGCTCCTCCGGCAGCCGCGTCGTCGCGCCGACCAAGCGAAAGTCAGCGGGCAGCCCGTAATTGAACACGTCGTGAATGTGCGAGGGAATCTGGCTGTTTTCCTCGCTGTAGTAGGCGCTCTCCAGCATGACTTTGCGATCCTCCAGCACTTTCAGCAGCTTGTTCATCTGCACGGGGTGCAGCTCGCCGATCTCATCCAGAAACAGCATGCCTCCATGCGCTTTGGTAACGGCCCCCGGCTTGGGCTGGGGAATGCCCGCTTGACCGAGCGAACCGGCCCCTTGGTAAATCGGGTCATGGACAGAGCCAATCAACGGGTCCGCAATGCCCCGCTCGTCAAAACGTGCAATCGTCGCATCAATCTCGATGAATTTGGCGTCAGCCGCAAAGGGAGACATCGAATTCTTCTTGGCTTCTTCCAGCACGACCCTCGCTGCCGCCGTTTTTCCTACTCCTGGCGGTCCGTACACGATCACGTGCTGCGGGTTTGGACCGCAAAGCGCGGCACGCAGTGCCCGCAGCCCATCCTCCTGCCCGACGATCTCCTCCAAGGTGGCCGGCCTCGTCTTCTCCGACAGCGGCTCTGTCAACGCAACCATCCTCATCCGGCGAATCGAATCCAGATCTTTTCGCGATTCCTTTTCCGTAGACGTCTTCGTATTCCGTTGCGCTCTCAGCAGGTTCCAAAAATAGGTCCCAATTACGATCCCAACGACTACCTCGATGACGGCAATAACCAGTGTCGTATAGTCCATTTGAATCCCTCCCATTGCACCTATGTAAAAGCGTCTCTTGAACTATATCTTGTAGTATTGCCCCGCAATCGCGGGTGTAAACCATCGAACGGTGCGGCACAGGCATCGGCCGGCTCGGGAGAAAGGCGGGCCCTGCCGCTGCCGCCAAACGTTTGAACGCAAAAAAAGACCGCCCCAAGAGCGCGGAGCAGCCTTTTTCCAAAACTTGCTTATGCCGTTTCGCCGCGCACTTCCCGACCTTCCTTGGTCATGAGCTGCGGCTTTACTTTGTCGCGTACTGTTTCTTCCGTGATGACGCACTTGCCGACATCTTCACGGGATGGCAGTTCGTACATCATGTCAAGCATGATTTGTTCGATGATCGCACGCAAGCCGCGCGCGCCGGTGCTGCGCTTGATCGCTTCCCTGGCGATCTGCAAGAGAGCCCCCGCATCGAACTCCAGCTCCACTCCGTCCAGGCTGAGCAGTTTTTGGTACTGCTTCACCAGGGAGTTTTTCGGCTCGGTCAGGATGCGTACGAGCGTCTCTTCGTCCAGCGGCTCCAGCGTAGCGAGAACCGGCAAACGGCCGACGAACTCGGGAATCAGACCGAATTTCAGGAGATCCTCCGGCAGCACGTACTTCAGGTACTCGCCGACTTTCAGATCGCCTTTGACGCCTTCCGTGAAATCGGCGCCAAAGCCGATGACCTTTTTACCCATTCGGCGCTTGATGATTTGCTCAACCCCGTCAAAGGCACCGCCGCAAATGAACAAAATGTTGGAGGTATCGATCTGGATGAACTCCTGATGGGGATGCTTGCGGCCGCCTTGCGGAGGAACGCTCGCTACCGTGCCTTCCAGGATTTTCAGCAGAGCCTGCTGCACGCCTTCGCCCGAGACGTCGCGGGTGATCGAAGGATTTTCCGACTTGCGGGCGACCTTGTCGATCTCGTCGATGTAGATGATGCCTTTTTCCGCTTTCTCTACATCGTAGTCCGCCGCCTGGATCAGCTTCAGCAAAATATTTTCCACGTCTTCGCCCACGTAGCCGGCTTCCGTCAGGGAAGTGGCATCCGCGATGGCAAACGGCACATTCAAGATGCGCGCCAGCGTCTGCGCCAGGAGCGTTTTCCCGCTGCCGGTCGGCCCGATCAGCATGATGTTGGATTTTTGCAGCTCCACATCCTCGATCTTGGCACCGGAATTGATCCGTTTGTAGTGGTTGTACACCGCTACGGACAGCGATTTTTTCGCCAGATCCTGGCCGATGACATAGTCGTCCAGGATTTTGCGGATTTCCACCGGCTTCGGAATTTCTTTCATGTCGATTTCTTCTTCTGTGCCCAGCTCTTCCTGCACAATTTCGTTGCACAGTTCGATACACTCATCACAAATGTATACACCAGGACCAGCTACCAGCTTGCGCACCTGTTCCTGGGACTTGCCGCAGAAGGAGCACTTCAGTTGGCCTTTGTCGTCGTTAAACTTAAACATGCGCTTCACCTCACAACGGGTCAGTTTTGCGTTCAATAATAGCGTCAATCAAGCCATAGGCCTTTGCGTCTTCTGCGCTCATGAAATTGTCGCGGTCTGTGTCCGCTTCTACACGCTCATAGGGCTGACCTGTCCGTTCCGACAAAATCTCGTTCAGCTGGCGCTTGGTTTTCAGAATCCAGTCCGCATGAATGCGAATGTCCTCCGCTTGCCCTCGCACGCCGCCGAGCGGCTGGTGAATCATGACTTCACTGTTTGGCAAGGCAAAGCGTTTGCCTTTTGCCCCCGCCGCCAGCAGAAACGCCCCCATACTCGCAGCCATTCCCACGCAGATCGTAGAGACGTCGGACTTGATGTACTGCATCGTGTCGAAGATCGCCATCCCCGCTGTCACGGAGCCGCCGGGAGAATTTATGTATAGCGAAATGTCTTTTTCTGGATCTTCCGCCTGCAAAAACAGCAGTTGGGCAACGATCAGATTGGCGACTTCATCATCAATCTCTGTGCCCAAAAGAATGATCCGGTCTTTCAGGAGGCGCGAGTAGATATCGTAGGAGCGTTCGCCTCTGCTCGTTTGCTCAATAACCATAGGGATCAACATATGTATGTTCCTCCTTTGCCGAAAAGAACCTCTTTTGGGGAGTTTTCGCGGCTATGCGACCTCGAATTGCAGGGAAGGCGTATGAAATAGGCTTTGGTGGAAAAACAAGGCACGAGCGTATCGTGCCTTGTGATTTCCTAAAAATAACAGCCAGGCGCCCCCGGCAACCAGTCAATCATTCACTCTTCCTAGCTTATGCACTTACTTTGCTTTCTGCAACCAGGAAATCTACGGTCTTGCGAGTTTGCACGTCTCGGTACAGGCCTGCCAGGCCATCTTGCGCGGAGAAGATTTTACGCAGCTCGTCTGCGGGGCGGCCATATACGCCAGCCAGCTTGTTCAGCTCTTCGTTCGCATCTTCTTCGGTCGCTTCGATCTTTTCGGCTTTGCCGATTGCTTCCAGCGTCAAGGCCGTACGCACGCGGGATGTTGCGTCTGCGCTCAGTTGGTCGCGCAGTTGGCTTTCGTCCATACCGGAGAACTGGTAGTACAGCTCCAGCGTCATGCCTTGGTATTGGAGGCGTTGGCCAAACTCGTTCACCATTTGATCCAGCTCGTGCTCAACCATGACAGTCGGCAGATCGATCTCAGCGTTTTCAGCTGCTTTCAGAACCAGCTGTTCACGAACATATTGCTCTTTTTCTTGCTCGGCTTTTTCTTCGAGTTTTTTCTTGGTGTCCGCTTTCAGCTCTTCCAGCGTGTCGAACTCGCTCACGTCTTTGGCGAACTCGTCGTCCAAAGCTGGCAGGTTTTTGCGCTTCAGGCTGTTCAGCTTCACTCTGAATACCGCTTCTTTACCGGCGAGGTTTGGAGAGTGGTACTCTTCAGGGAATGTCACGGTGATGTCCTTTTCTTCGCCTACGCTCAAGCCCACTACCTGCTCTTCAAAGCCGGCGATGAACGTGCCGGAACCCAGTTCCAGCGAGTAGTCTTCCGCTTTGCCGCCTTCAAATGGCTCGCCATCCTGGAAGCCTTCGAAATCGATCACAGTCAGGTCGCCGTTTTGGGCAGCGCCCTCTTCTACTGCTACCAGCTCGGCATGGCGCTCTTGCATGCGTTTCAGCTCAGCATCGAGGCTCTCTTCGGTGACAGAGAAATCTTTGTCTTCGATGCTCAGGTTTTTGTAATCGCCGAGCTTCACTTCCGGTTTCACCGTTACCGTTGCTTTGAAGATCAGGGTTTTCCCCTGCTCCATTTGCGTTACGTCCACTTCCGGACGGTCAACCGGATCGATGCCAGCTTCTTTTACAGCTTGTCCGTATGCATTTGGAAGCAGAATGTCGAGTGCATCCTGATACAAAGATTCTACACCAAAACGCGCTTCAAACATTTTGCGCGGAACTTTCCCTTTGCGGAATCCAGGAACCTGAACTTTTTGCACCACTTTTTTGAACGCATGGCCCAATGCTGCGTCTACTTGCGAAGCATCTACTTCAACCGTCAGGACTCCCTGGTTATTCTCTACCTTTTCCCAATTTGCTGCCACGTAAACTTCCCCTCCCAGATTGGATCAAAGAACACCGCCAGCCGCACGCCACTAGGGCGTCGCGGGCCCGGACGATAATATTCCAGCCATTATAACCATTCCATTATAGCACAAATCTTTTCATTTTCAACAAGCCCTTCCCTCAGCGCCTCAGGGAGTATCTCCCACCCAGGCTGGAAACGGGATTGCCTTGATGGTCGTAGAACGAAACCGACACGTGGACGGTTTTCGCAGTCGCACCGGTCTGCTCCAGGATCGCGTAGGTCGGGACGTCGAATTCGCGCGGCAGCTGCAGGCTGCCTGGATTAAGGAACAGAATGTCCCGCACCACTCCGCAGACAGGGAAATGGGAATGCCCGAAGACGACCACGTTCGCTCCCGTCTCCTCCGCGCGGTAATGTAGCCGCAACAGGGAGCTTTTCACCCCGAACAGATGCCCGTGGGTTTGCAGGATGTGCAGGTCGCGCCACTTCGTCTGCTGCTCGGTCGGCACGGACTTGGCCGTATCGCAGTTGCCACGGACAAGCATCATGCGGGAAAACGGCTCGCGCAGAGGATCGACGCAGAAATCGCCGCAGTGCAAAATTTTTTCCACCTGATGCCTGTCAACTACCTGCTTTACTTCCTTCACCAGTCCATGGCTGTCGCTCATGACCAGAATCCCCATTGTGCCCTCACTCTCCTGTTTTCTCTATTGACACGATGCGCTATCACCCGCGCAGGACTGCGAGCAATTGCTGCATGGCCTGCGCTCTGTGACTGATGCGGTTTTTCTCGTCTGGCGACAGCTGCGCCATCATTTTCCCCCGCTCCGGCAAATAAAACACGGGATCGTAGCCGAAACCGTTCGTGCCAGCCGGCTCGCGGGCAATGACGCCTGCGCAGGCCCCCGTGGCCAGGACTGGCTCGCCGCCCGGTTCAACGTACGCCAGTGTGCAGCGGAAGCGCGCGGTGCGGGCTTCATCCGGCACGTCGCGCAGCTCCTGCAAAAGCTTGCGCCAGTTTTCCTCGTCGGTCGCGTCCTCTCCGGCGTAGCGCGCGGAGTATACGCCCGGACGGCCATTCAGCGCATCTACGTCCAGTCCGGAATCATCGCCGACGGCAGGCAAGCCCAAGTATGTAGAAATGGTCACTGCTTTTTTCACGGCATTGGCTTCAAACGTGTCTTTGTCCTCCACCACCTCGGGAACGCCCGCAAATTCGGCCAGGCTGATCCCCTCCCAGCCCAAATCGGCGAAAAGCCGGTTAAACTCCCTTACTTTCCCCTGGTTGCGCGTGGCCAGGACCACCCGCTTGCGACTAGACACGGCTGCCCTCCGTCACGCTGTCCGCAAAGGCCAGCGGCACGTCCGCCAGCGCCTGCTTTTGACTGGCGATGAGCTGGTCGATCCCCGACTTGGCGAGCGCGATCATTCCCTGCAGCTGATCTGCGGAGAAGGGCGCATCTTCCCCTGTGCCCTGCAGCTCGACGAACTTGCCTTTGCCTGTCATGACGACATTCATGTCGACGGTCGCTGTCGAATCTTCCTTGTAGTTCAAGTCGAGCAATGTTTCTTCTCCGATGACGCCCACCGAAGTGGCAGCCAGGAAGTCATGGAGCGGCAGCTGTTTCCATACTCCGCTTTCCACGAGCTTCTGCATCGCATCGACCATGGCTACGAACGCTCCGGTAATGGACGCTGTTCTCGTTCCGCCATCTGCCTGAATGACGTCGCAGTCGATCCAGATCGTCCGCTCGCCCATCCATTCGAGCTGAACGACCGAGCGCAGGGCGCGTCCGATCAGACGCTGGATCTCCATCGTGCGTCCGCCCACTTTTCCTTTGGACGACTCCCGTGCGTTGCGCGTTGCGGTCGCGCGCGGGAGCATGGAGTACTCGGCAGTGATCCATCCCTTTCCGCCACCACGCATGAACGGCGGCACCCGCTCCTCCAGGGTCGCCGTGCAAATCACCTTTGTATCTCCCACTTCGATCAAGCATGATCCTTCTGCGTGTTTCATGTAGTTGCGCGTAATGGTAACAGGGCGCAATTGGTCATGGGCACGGCCATCCACTCTCATTCCAAGTTCCTCCTAAATCACTTTGATACACTTCGCTCATTATACCAGACGCAAGAAACGCTCTGCCACTGAACAAACGTCCAAAAGCTATTTGCCTCTATTGTCAATATTCGCATGAATCGACAGAAAAAAACCACGTCCGTATCGGAACGAACGTGGCCGGGCTGCGCGTTTGGGTTAAAACTGCAACGGATTGAGCTGAACGGGGCGGCTGACCGGCTTGGTATAGTCCGCATTGGACAGCGGCTTTCCTTCGACCAGCAGCTGGACCTTCGGCGCGCCTGTGCTTTCCGTCAGCGACAGCACGAGCGATTCCAGGGCGTCCGGGCTGGCTTCCTTGCCGTCGTCATACTTGAGAATGTCGCTGCTCAAATTGACGGTGAGCAGGTCTTTCTCCTGCTTTACATCGAGCACCCGCGTCGTGCGCAAGACGGAGCTGAACAGCTGCGAGCCTTCCTTCGGCCCTCTGATCAGCTCTTCCACCGTCGCCTTGGCGATGTCTGCGGTGGCCGGAACCAGGCGCGTGACCGGCACGAAATATGTGCGGGCATCGTCCAGCTGGCCCTGGAAGAACACCGTGACGGCGGAAGTGTTGCCCGGGACGGCGCCATCGGCCAGTTCAAGATTGACGCCGTGCCCGCGATCAAGCTGTGTAATCGGCGTGCTCGCCGCCGGCATTTCGGACAACGGCGTTCCGTTGACCCAGATCTGCACGGTCTTCACATTGCTGAATTCGGTCAGCGCCCGGGTCACGGCATCGAGAATCCGCTTTTCGTCCTTGGCGTCATACGTCTTGAACTCTTTGGAAAAGTCGACGGTCGCCACGCCGTTTTTGATCACGAGTCCTTTGACCTCGGTGCCCTGGGGCAGGACAGCCGAGAAGCCCCCCTGCAGCAGGCTCTCCACAGGCCCGCCTTTGACCATGTAGCTCAGCACTTGTTTGGCGATGCCCTCTTCTTTGGGCAACGTCAACGATACAGGCACGACGTACCCGTGGGCATCCAGCAGATAGACCGTGCGCTCCGCCGTTGCCGGCACAACGGGCTCCTCCCCTTGCGCAGCGCTGTCATTCGCCGCCGCATCCGGCACATCTACAGCTACCTGCGACTGCGGCGGAGCATCGATGCTGGTCGCTTCCTTTTCCGGGCCAAAGAGACCGCAGCCTGACAGCAGCAAAGCGCTGACCCCCAGCACTGCTGTCGCTTGGCTAATGCTTCGAATCTTCATTTCCCAGCCCTCCTCGAGACACTTTGTACTACCATGTATACGAGCAGGGCTTGGGTTTATGCGTTGAAAGTCGCAAATGACTTTCCGGCGGGCGGCAGCGCGGTGGGCCGCGCTTACGGCTGATACGTTTTTTCCAGCGAGTGCTGCTCTACCCGCACCTGACGGCAGAGCCATTCCTCGGCGATCGAGCGGAAGCGCTCCGACTCTCCGCTCGTCACGAAGAGATGCTCGGGCACCGCCGACAGCGGGTCAGCCGCCGCCACTTCCAGGCGCGAGGCGAGATGCTGGGAAAGCTCGCGAGCCGTCTCTTCGGCGGAGCTGATCAGCGTGACCTGATCCCCCATCACTTCCTGGATGACCGGCGCGAGCAGCGGGTAATGCGTGCATCCGAGAATCAGCGTGTCCAGCTCCTGTCCTGCGAGCGGAGCCAGCGTCTCTCTCACGACGCGGCGCGCTTCCTGCGTGTCCGCCAGATGATTTTCCACCAGCGGAACAAAGGCCGGACAGGCCAAGCCCGACACAGTCAGATCCGGCCTTGCGCGCAGCAGGGCGCGCTCGTATGCCTTCGTGCGGATCGTCGTCTCCGTGCCGATGACCCCGATATGGCCGGTTCTCGTCACCTGGACGGCTGCCCGGGCGCCAGGCTCGATGACGCCGATGACCGGGAGCGGCAAACTCTCCCTGGCTTCCTCCAGGACGACTGCCGTTGCGGTATTGCACGCGATGACCAGCGCTTTCAGCGGAGTCTTCAACACAAAATCAATCATTTGGAAGCTGTAAGTACGAATCTCATCCGGTGATTTGGAGCCGTACGGACAACGTGCATTGTCTCCCACATAGACGATCCGTTCCGCGGGCAGCTGACGCATGACTTCCTTGGCTACGGTCAATCCTCCCACTCCTGAATCAATGACGGCTATCGCTCGTTCTCTATTCATGCATTTGTGTCTCCCCTGTTGTGCTAAATATAGTACAGCATACCACTCTGCCTTGTGTGCTACTACCATATGCGCAGTTTAATTTTCTTGTACTCCGCGAATGCCGCACCTTCTCTGGGCACTTTTCATACGTTGAGAGAGAGAATCACCTAAGGCAGGAGGGATTTTTTTGGAAGAGCAAACGAAGCAGCTGCTGGACTGGAGCGAGTGGGGGCGCCAATGGATCGGGCAGCTGAGGGGCAGCAAGCAGTTCAATCGGGAATTGGAGCGGCATTTGCACAAATTCGAGGAGACGTTCACACTGCTGGGCAGACAGGCTGCGCGGCTCTCCTCCGACCGGCAGAAGGAGGAGCTGCCGCAGCTGATTGCCCGGGCGGAAGAAGTCCAGGAGCAATTTCATCGTTTCCTGCGGCTCGTGCAATTGCATGAACAGGACATGGCAGAAGCCATCGCGACCCCGGTCTCCTATCCCCCGCAGCGCCAGCCAGTGCCCGTCGCCCGCCCTCTGTCTGCCGGACGCCACACCCTTCCCCCGCTGCCTTACGATTACAACGCGCTGGAGCCGCATATCGACGCCGAAACGATGCGCATCCACCACGACAGGCTGCACCAAAGATACGTGGACGATCTGAACACGGCGGAGCTGAAGCTGGCGGAGGCGAGAGCGAGTGGAAATTTCGAGCTCGTCCGCCACTGGGAGCGCGAGCTGGCCTTCAACGGAGCCGGGCACTACCTGCACACGATTTTCTGGCCGTCCATGAGTCCGAATGGCGGCGGCGAGCCCGGGGGCGAGCTGGCGGAAGCGATCAGGCGGTACTTCGGCTCCTTCGCCGGCTTCCAGACTCACTTTACGCAAGCCGCGAACAAAGTGGAAGGGCCTGGCTGGGCCGTCCTCGTCTGGTCGCCGCGCGCGCAGCACGTGGAAATCCTGGCGGCGGAAAAGCACCAGAATCTGTCGCAATGGGAGACGATTCCCTTGCTTGCCCTCGACGTCTGGGAGCACGCTTATTTCCTCCGCTACCAAAACGAGCGCGGCAAATATGTGGATGCCTGGTGGAACGTCGTCAACTGGCGCTATGCAGAGGAACGCTTCTCCCAAGCCCGCAAGCTCCGCTGGCAGCCGTATTGAAGGAAAAGCCCCCCGCCTCTCCTGCTCAGCCAGGATGGGAAGGGGGCCTCTGCCGCCTGCAGAAACCGTTATTGCTCTCGGAGGCGAAGCTGGCCGGCGATGGTCACATGCGCTGCTCCCCCGACGCGGATGACCGGTTTCTCGCCCGTCGTCTCTACCGTTACGTACAAGGTCCCGTCCCGGCCAATCGCGTGGCCTTGGCCCACGACGAGGCGATGCACCTGTCCTTTTTGCAAAAACCCTTCCAGCGCCAAATAACCGGACAAGGCCCCGTTTGCAGCTCCCGTGACCGGATCCTCAGGAATCCCGATGGCCGGGGCGAAATCGCGGGTGTACAGGTCGTAGCCAGCGAATCCATCCGTCGTAAACAGGTGCGTCGTCGTAATGTTGCGTGCCTGGTTGAATGCTCCAAGCTCTGTGTACTGCGGAACGGCCCGGTCGATCGCCTCGCGGGTGCGGACAGGCACCAGCAGATGCCAGCCGCCTGTAGAAGCCAGCTTCAGCGGATAGCGGTCATCCAGATCCTCGGGTCGAATCCCGACCATCCTCGCGACCTCCTCCCGATTCACTTCAATGCCGGCTGTTTCGGCTTTCCTGCAGGAAGCCCGGCGCTTTTTGACCACATCGAAATAAAGGACGTGTACGTTACGTGAAAGCATGGACCCTCTCTCTCTTCGCCCTCCTCGTCGTCGGCAGCATCGCCGCAGGCTTCGCCGTCCGCTCCGCCGCCTTGCTGCCCCTGATCAATCAAAGCTTTCTTCTCGGCCTGTGTCTCCTGATGGCCGGCTGCCTGGCTCTCGTGATCCGCTCGGGCTTTTTCACCGCGTTTGCCCGCGGCTTTTCGCAGCTGAAGGAAATGTTCTTCCGCAAGCCGCGCGTGCTGGACAACGATCTCTATCGCGCGCACGATCCTTCTTTTCAGCAAAAAAAAGAGGCGATCCTGCGCAGCGGAACATCTCTTTTGCTTACAGTCGGACTAGGACTGATCCTGTTTTCGATCGTGCTTACGGGCTTTTACTACCTGTAGAAAATGCGCCTCCCTCCCTGGTCCGCCGGATGAGCGTTACAGCTTGCACAAATCGGCAGCCTCCCCAAAGCCAGCTGCCTTTCCAGGCGGGTTCCCCGCCAAAAAAGACGTTCTCCCTGTCAGAACGTCTCTTTTCCGTTTCAACCGAACCGTTTGCTAGTTCTCGCAGAAATAGCAGGAGACCCACACCATGAGATGGGTATCTATACCACCCCCTCAAGTCATGTATATTGATTTGTACCTTAATTTTAAATGTCACAATTTTTAAAATAGCTATTTACAATTATTTCAAGGTATGAAAAAATAAATTCGTAGCAAAAATTGGAAGGGGATGGTTTTTTGGTTAAGAAATGGAGATTCTCAATTACCTTAATTACCGTATTCCTTATGTCGGCAGCAATTTTTGTACCTGTGGGACAAGCTGCAAAATCCAAACAAGTGCTTGTTCCAGACATCATAGAACTATAAGCAAAAACCTATTTGGATCTTGATACGAAAGGGAAGGATCTGGCTGGTGATGATTTTGAAAACACAGTAATCTCCATTGAGTCTATGTCAGTAAAGGAATCCCAAGTCAATTTAATTGGCAAGGTGACTTACACAGACGAAAATATCCCATTTAACCTTGAAGGTGAATTAGCCAAAGGTCGCAAATCCGACAGCCTCCTTGTTGGGCAACTAAAAGATAAGAATGGCAACTTCAGTGTGATTCATTTTTCGATTGATAACGCACATGATGGTACCATTACCCTAGATAAAAAGAAACTCAAACAGGCAAAAAATGATTCAGGCTTAGTACTAAAGCTTTATTTGTTAAAGAAAGGAACCAGAGATTTTACAGTGCTGGAACAAGTTGCGCCATCTTTTATTGACAAGAGTATTTTCAAAAATGCTAAAGAATTGAAAACAACCGATCATCGTGAACAGTTCTGGTATTCCAAGATAATCAAACCGGAAATTGAAATCACAGAGGAAGCTGATACTACCGCTTCAAAAAATGGTGACATTTCAATCCTTGCGTCTCAAAGTACTGGCATAACCACAAGCCATAGATTTACCTACAACATAGCTGGAGACATATGGGAGGAAAACTTCAGAACTAGACGCACAATCGAAGGTCCGGAAACGATAACGGATAGTGGTGAGTTCATCGTTAAGTTCTATGTATTGGACGAAGAAACGACCTACGAAGACCCCTATGGCGAAGAATACTACGTTGATGATGAGACGAGCAGTAAAATTGGCAATATGGATGATACAATTGTCCAAGCATGGGTAGAATCCGACGAGGCGATCCAAACAGTTGAATGGGATGGAAGCTACACAAAACCAAGTTACTGGTCTGACCCATCGATACAAATCGGTTGGGAGCTAGCTGCGCTTGGTGCATCCGTAGGTGTTCAAAGTGCATGGACAGAAGAGCAAGATTATGAAGCTTTGACAATGAAGGCTTTCGATAATAGCGATGGTGAATATACAAAAAATGCAGCCGTCAAGTGGGCGGAAGACCAGCATATTTTAGAAGAACCCGGTCATACTTTTGATCACGTTTTTAGAGTCGGTACTATTGACACATCAGGAACTAAAGACTTCTCCGTGCAAATTAGTTATACAATACAAAATCCTATGGATGAAGAGGATACTGTCAGATCTTATGATCGTGAGATTTCCCTCACTTATGACGTAGATTAACATGTACCTTGAAGTGGAAAACACAGGCGATACCGCTTGTGTTTTTTTCGCTAATCTGGAAAGCAAATGCAATGGAGGAAATCAAATGATGTTAATTTGGAATCTGATTCTCTTGGTGGCAATCTTGATAGGAATCTTTACGAATAAAAAGGGCGAATTTCTCAAACAAGGTTCGATTACGCTGATGGTACTGTCAACTGCTGCATCCATGTTTTTCGTGTATATTGCTGCTACGAAAGCTGGGGCAACACAAGTTGGCTGGATTGATGTGAAGAATTTGCCTCTGTATACGCAAATTAGCCACCATGGCATCATTTTCGGATTGATCTTTTATTTGTTTAGCAGCAGAAAATAGCATATGAACGCTCGCGGAGCAGCGTTCAGAGGCGTCACTCCGAGTACGGCCAAACGGCTGAGCGGGGAGAACGCCTCTTTTCTAGGAGATTCAGTCTGCTTCGTCAGCGATCGCAAAAATGGCAGGCGACCCAGTGCCCGGCTTCCGCCTCCTGCCAGATCGGCTCCTGCTCGGCGCAGCGCGCGACAGCCAGCGGACAGCGCGTGCGAAACCCGCAGCCGCTTGGCTTGCTGGCGGGGCTGGGCAGATCCCCTTGGAGCACAATCCGCTCCCGTTTGTGGCGCGGGTCCGGGACAGGCACGGAAGAAAGCAGCGCCTTCGTGTACGGATGCAGCGGTCGTGCGTACAACGCGCCGCTCGCGGCAAGCTCGACCATTTTCCCCAGGTACATCACGCCGATCCGGTCGGAAATATGCTTTACCATCGACAGGTCGTGGGCGATGAACAAATAGGTCAGGCCCCTGTCTCGCTGCAGGTCCTCCAGCAAATTGACCACCTGGGCCTGGATGGAGACGTCCAGGGCAGAGATCGGCTCGTCGGCAATGATAAATTCCGGCTCTACCGCCAAGGCCCGGGCAATCCCGATCCGCTGGCGCTGCCCGCCGCTAAACTCGTGCGGGAACCGCTGCGCGTGATCCTTGTGCAGCCCGACGAGGGACAACAGCTCCGCCACCCGCTCGCGGCGCATTCCTCGGCCAAGCCCGTGAATGTCTAGCCCCTCCGCGATAATGTCTTCTACGGTCATCCGCGGGTTCAGGCTGGCCTGCGGGTCCTGGAAAATCATCTGGGCGTCGCGGTTGAACCGGCCCGCTTCTCTTCCCCGCAGCTTGTGCACGTCCTTTCCTTTGAAAAGCACTTCCCCGCCCGTATGTTCATAGAGCCGGATCATCGTCCGGCCCAGCGTAGACTTGCCACAGCCGCTTTCGCCTACCAGCCCCAGCGTCTCACCCTTTTGAATGGAAAAGGAGACGCCGTCTACTGCCTTGAGGGCAAAATCCGCGCCAACAAAAAAGTATTTTTTCAAATCGCGAACCTCTACCAATGGCTGTGTCATCGTTCCTGCCTCCCTGCAGCGACCAGTTCCTCGAGGCGCGGCGCGCGCGAATCGTGCAGCCAGCACGCCGCCCTGTGCCCGCCGCCAAAATCTGTCGCCGCCGGCATCTGCTGATCGCAGATTTCCATGGCGAACTCACAGCGAGCCGCAAACGGGCAGCCCTTTGGCGGGTTGAACAAGTCGGGAGGCGTGCCTTCGATGGGAATCAGCCGCTGATGCTCCCCTTCATCCAGGCGCGGCAAGGAGCGCATCAGTCCCCAGGTGTACGGATGGCGCGGACCTGCAAATACCTCTTTCACGGGTCCAGTCTCCACCACGATGCCTGCGTACATCACCACCATGCGATGGGCGATCTCCGCCACGACGCCCAGGTCATGCGTAATGAGGACGACGGACAGCTCCTGCTCCTCCTGCAGGCGCCGAAGCAGATCGAGAATTTGCGCCTGGATCGTCACATCGAGCGCGGTGGTCGGCTCGTCGGCGATCACGAGCTTGGGCTGGCAGGCGAGCGCGATGGCAATGACGACACGCTGGCGCATGCCGCCGCTGAACTGGTGCGGATACTGGTCGATCCGCTGCTCGGGATCGGGAATCCCGACCAGCCGCAGCATTTCTACCGCCCGTGCGCGGGCCTCCTCCCGCGTCGCCTGTTGGCTGCGGACGAAGCCTTCCACGATCTGGGCGCCTACCTTCATGGTCGGATTGAGCGCCGTCATCGGATCCTGGAAGACCATCCCGATCTCGGTGCCGCGGACGGCCAGCTGCTCTTTTTTCGGCAGTGCGCTGATTTCGCGCCCTTCAAACACGACCTGGCCGCCCGCGATTTTTCCCGGCGGACTGGGGATCAGCCCCATGATCGCCTGCGCCGACACGCTCTTGCCACAGCCGCTCTCTCCGACGATCGCGACGGTCTCTCCCTTGTCGACGTGGAAGCTGACGCCGCGTACCGCCTGCACTTCACCGCCGTACGTCTTGAAATTCACTTTCAGGTCATCGATTATCAGCAAATGCTCTGTCATTGCCCTTACGCTCCCCTCCGTTTTTTAATCGCGCAGACGCGGATCGAGCGCGTCCTGCAAGCCATCGCCAAATACGTTGAACGCGAACATCGTCAGCGAGATCATCAACGCAGGGAAGAACAGCCGCCACCAGTCACCGGTCAAAATAACGCCCATGCCGTCGTTCGTCATCGTCCCCCAGCCGGCCACCGGAGCTTGCACGCCCAGTCCCAAAAAGCTCAGGAACGATTCGGCGAAGATCGCGGAAGGAATCGTAAAGGTCAGATTCACGATGATAACGCCGAACGTGTTGGGGATCAAATGCTTTAGCAGGATGCGCGAAAACCTGGCTCCCAGCACTTGTGCCGCGAGGATGAACTCCTGGTTTTTCAGCTGGAGAATTTGCCCGCGCACGAGCCGCGCCATCCCTGTCCAGCCCGTCGCCGAAAGCGCAATGATAATCGTCAAAAGCCCGGGCTCCATCACGACCATGAGCAGGATGACGACGAGCAGATACGGCAGCCCGTACAAAATTTCGATCACCCGCATGATGATCGTGTCGATCCGCTCTCCGCGCTTGCCCCGTCCTGCCATGTAGCCGGCCACACCCCCGACAGCCACGCCGATGATCAGGTCGATCAAGGCCGCTACGACGCCGATGGTCAGGGAAATTCTGGACCCGTACCACGTGCGCGCAAACATGTCCCGCCCGAGCTCGTCCGTTCCGAACCAATGCTCGGCGGACAGCTCCTGGTTTTTCATCAGCAGACTTTGATCCGAATAGCTGTACGGCACCAGGTTCGGCCCGATGATCGCCATCGCCACCAAGGCGACGATGATGACCAGTCCCAGCATCGCCAGCTTGTTTTTGAGCAATTTCCGCAGCACCTGCTGCCCGTAGCCGAGACTCGGCCGCGCGATTGCATGGGCCTGCCCGTTTTTGGTCAACGGGCGAAATAACGGGTCTGTTCTCTGTTCCATCGCCACAGTCTATCTCTCCTTGTTGGTCAGCTTGATCCGCGGGTCGATCAGCGTGTACGCGATGTCGATCAGGAAGATGGTGAGGATCAGGATCGCGCTGTAAAAAATGGTTGTGCCCAAAATGACGGGATAGTCCCGGTTGAAAATGCCGTCCACGAAATATTTGCCGATGCCCGGAATGGCGAAGATCTTTTCGACCACGAAGGTCCCTGTGATCAAGGATGCGATCAGCGGCCCCAAAAACGTGACGACAGGCAGGATCGCATTGCGGATGCCGTGCCTCACCACGATGAGAAAGGTCGGAATGCCTTTTGCTTCCGCTGTCCGGATGTAGTTCTGGTTCATGACCTCGATCATGCTGGCGCGCATGTAGCGCGTGATCACCGCGACCGGTCCAAAGGCGAGCGCGAGCGACGGCAGCACCGTATGCATCCACGTCCCCCAGGTCGCGACCGGGAAGAGCGGCAGCTTGATCGCCAAAAAGTTGATCAGCAAGGGCGCCATGATAAAGCTGGGCACGGCGACACCGAGTACGGCGAGCGCCATCGCCACGTAATCGAGCCATCGGTTCCGGTTGAGGGCCGCAATGATGCCAAATGTGATGCCGCAGACCAGCGCGAGGACAATCGCCTGCGCCCCCAGCCAGGCGGAGGCTCCAAAGCCGTCCCCGATCATGTCGTTGACCGTACGCGAGTCCGACTTGATGGAAGGGCCCAGATCCATCATGACCAGATTTTTCAGGTAGAGCACGTACTGGACTGGCAAGGGCTCGTCGAGATGGTACTTGGCGCGCAGATTGGCGAGAATCTGCTCCGGAAGCTGATCGGATTCGGAAGCAAACGGGTTGCCCGGAATGGCATGCATCAAAGAAAATGTCAGCGTGACGATGATCCAGAGCGTGACCAGCATCATCAACACGCGTTTTACCAGGTAGCTGGACATGAAGCGCCTCCTTGTTTATTTAGCAAGGGTTATTTGGCAAGCTCGCTGATGGCGTGCGCGTAGATCGCCATCGCCCGCAGCAGGTCGTCGATCTCGGCGTATTCATCCGTCAGATGCGCCATGGATTCCTTGCCTGGAAAGAGAGGACCGAACGCGACTCCCTCGCTCATGATTTTGGCGTAGGTGGCCCCTCCCGAAGACAGCAGCTCGGCCGGCTGGCCAGTGTGCTCCTCGTAGACGCGCGACAGCGTCTGGATGACAGGGCGATCCTTTGGTACGTAATGCGACTTGGACGTGCGGGGATGGGAAATATTCCAGCCAAGCTCATCCACACGGCGCTGCAGCTTCTCTACATACTCCTCGCACGAGACAGTGGCCGGATGGCGGATGTTCAACCGCACGCTTCCCCCCTCGCTCTGGCTGTAGCGCAGAATGCCCGCATTGACTGTCAGCTCGCCGGAGAACTCATCCTCACAGGCGATGCGCAGATTCTCGCCGAAGAAGTCTTCGTGCAGCACGTCGGACAAGAGCGACAAGAATGAATAATCAGACGTTTCGAACGGCAAGGAATGCAGGAATCGAGCGAGCGCCGTGCCGGCATTTTTCCCCCTGTGCGGTTCCATCCCGTGAGCGGGCTTGCCCTGTAGCAAAAACGTCAGCTCCCCGGAGTTCGCCGCGTCCATCTGTCCCGTCGCGCCCTGCTCCTGCAAGAAAGCCTCCCAGCGCGAGGCCAGCACTTCTCGCGCATCGGCCCCTGCCGCGTGCCCGACGGCCACGAGAGCGACCGCCTTTTCCGGCACGCTGTTCCCCTGATCGCCTGCGGCAAAGGAGAGCAGCCGGTACCCGTCAGACGTCTGGAGATGCTCCGCGGCCGGGATCGTCAAGGTCGGATTGATCTGGCCTTTTTCGGCGTGCGTCATGGGAAACGAGGAATCGGGCGAAAACCCGACGCGCGGAACCTTTTCCTGCTCGGTAAAATGCTTCATGCAGAGCCAGCCGCTCTCCTCGTCCGTGCCGATGATCAGCCTGACCCGCTTGGAGAGGGGAAGCCCCGTGTCTTTTACGAGCTGCAGGGCGTAGTAGGCAGCCAGCGCAGGGCCTTTGTCGTCAATGGCTCCGCGCGCATAGATTTTCCCGTCGCGCACATCCGGCTCAAAAGGGGGCGTCGTCCAGCCCTCTCCGACCGTGACGACATCGACATGGACCAGCACACCGATCTCCTCAGCTCCCTCCCCGTACTCGATCACGCCCGCATACCCGTCCACATTTTTGGTGCGAAAGCCGTCTGCCTCGCCGCGCGCAAGCAGGTATTTCAGAGCCTGCGCCACGCCCTCGCCAAATGGTTTGCCTGGCGCAGCCGTGGCCATGTCCTCGATGCTGTTGATGGACAAAAACGTTTTCAGCTCCTGCACGAACGGCTCACGCAGCAAGAGCGCCTGCTGCTTCCAATATTCGCTCATACAAAGCCCTCCTCATGATTTCATCGATTGCCAAAAGGCGAGGAACGTCTCCCCTTTGGAGGAAATGTGGCTGCCCTGTCTCCCTTTGCCGACGTGAATCAGCTCGTCCTGCGCAAGCAGCTTCAGGCGATAGCGCAGCTGCTGCGAAGAGAGCTGCAGCCCTTTTTCCTGCAGCTGCAGGGCGATGTTGTAGCGTCCTTGGCCGCCCTGCTTGAGCTCCTGCAGGATCGCCGCGATTTCCTGCAAAAACCCCCGCTTCCTGTATTCGGCATAAATAGCGGCGCACTCCGCGTCCATCGCACCGCTCTCCTGCGGCACATGCCCCGTCTCCCGCAGAAACGGCAGGTGACAGGCGTACGCTTCGTCGTCAACGATATGCGCCAGATATTCCACGACATTTTCCAGCTCGCGAATGTTCCCCGGCCACTCATAGTCGATCAGCGCTTTTCGCGCATCGGCCGACAGCGTAAACGGGGGACGGCGCAAGTCAAGCGAATACTTCTTCACGAAATGGTCGACCAGCCACGGGATATCCCCCTGCCGATCGCGCAAAGGCGGCAGGTAGATGGGAAGAATATTCAGCCGATAGTACAAATCGGCGCGAAACGTCCCCTCCTGCACCATTTGCCGCAGATCCTGATTGGTCGCGGCGATGACGCGTATATCGACGGGGATGACCTTGTTTCCCCCGACTCGCATGATCTGCCGCTCCTGGAGCACGCGCAGCAGCCTGTCTTGGATCGCCCCGCTGGCATCCCCGATCTCGTCGAGAAAAATCGTTCCTTTGTGAGCCAGCTCGAACCAGCCGATATGCCCGCCTTTTCGCGCTCCGGTGAAGGCCCCTTCCTCGTAGCCGAACAGCTCGCTTTCCAGGAGCGACTCGGATATGGCCGCGAAATTCACGCCGACAAACGGCTCCCTGCGGCGCGGCGAAGCATTGTGGATAGCCTGGGCGAGCAATTCCTTGCCCGTTCCCGTCTCACCCAGCAGCAGCACCGTGGAATTGCTCCGGGCAATCTTGCGCGCAATCTGGATCACCTGCAGAAACGCGGCGCTCTCTCCGTAGATGTCGTCAAAGTGATACTTGGCGACAAGCCCTTTGCTGTAGAGACGCATCCGGTAATTGTGCTCCAGCTTTTCGATATCCGCCGCCTTGCGAAACAAGACCAGACTGCCGAGGAAGCTCCCTTCCATTAAGATGTGCATTTTGCGGAAAAAATAGGTTTTGTTCGCCCAATCTATCAATACGTCTTCGTTTTCTCCGCTCGACCGGATGGATTCGTACAAGTCCGGCGGCAGGCAATCCGCTGACTTTTCTCCCACTACCTCGGCGCCGTGCAGATGGAGGGTATCGACTGCCTTCTGATTCACAAACCGGACGATCCCGCTCTCGTCAAAGGCGATGACCGCATCCTCGATCCGGTTGACGATCGCCTCCAAATATTTGCTGAGCAGATGGGCGTGCTGGATTTCCTTGTTCAATTCCTTCGTGATGTAGATCAGTGACTGCATGGCGCGCGCCGTCACCTTTTGAAAATTGTCGCTGTTGAAATGGGCGTAGATCGCAAGCAGCGTCGACAGATCGATGACGCGGAATCCGATGTCGACCACTTTTCGGATATGGGGAGGAACATGCTCGGCTTCCCCCGGCGTCACGGCGATCTCGATATCGGCCGGATAGTCCGCCCCCGGAGAGTACGGATACAGCTCGAAGTCCATCCCGGATGCGCGCAGCAGCTCCACATTTTCCTGCGCGGTCTCCGGCGTGTCGCTCACCAGCAGCACCTTGACGCCTTTCGGGATCTCCAGCATCTCGCGCAGATTGTGATACGGCAGCATGCGCTTGGCGACGATCACCTTCGATTCGTGCGGCACGTATGGCGCTACCTGGGCCATGATGCTTTTCGTCGAGAGCACCACCAGCGCCCCGGCGTGATGGGACGAAACGGGAGCTGATCCACCCGGATGGCCTCGATGTGCAGGTCTTCGAAAATGCCCAGCTCGTGGCATTGGCTGACAACTGATTGCAGAAACTCATCCATTTTGGCGACAAACGTGACTGTTTTTTTCTCCATATCATTCGCTCCAGACTATTCTTGGGGTGATCGCCCGCGCCAAAAGGAAGAAAGAGCCTGATGAGGAAAGGGAAGACAAGGGCTCGTCCAATCGGCCCCTGTCCCCCCGCAATTCCCTACTTTTTCCCGATTTCCACCCACTTGTAATCAATTGTTCCCACAGGATGGCGGGTGATCCCTTTGATAGTAGACTGATCCATGTACACTTTGGTTCCAAAATAGATCGGAACGAGCGGCATGTCGTCCATAAAGATTTTTTCCGCGTCGTGCATCAGCTGAAAACGTTCGGTTTCGTCAGCGGTGCTGCGGATTTTTTCCACGAGCGCATCGTAGTCTTTGTTGCTGTAATTGATCCGATTCCCCGGGTGATCGGTCACGAACAGCTCCAGGTAGTTGACGGGATCGCCGTAGTCTGCCGGGATCGTGGAACGGGAGAACTGCAGCTTGCGTGCGCGCTGATCGGCCAAAAACACGTTCCACTCCATGTTTTCCAGCTTCACGTCGACGCCGAGGTTTTTCTTGTACATCTCTTGCAGCACCTGCGCGATGGCCTTGTGCGTATCGCTCGTATTGAAGGTCATGGTGACTGGCGGCAGCGTAGTCCAGCCTTCTTCTTCCATTCCTTTCTTCAACAGAGCCTTTGCTTGCTCGACATCGTTGTTCTTGAAGAAATCTCCGCCCTTTTCGCGGAAGTCTCCGCCTGCGGGCTCCGGGAAGCCGAGCGGCACGTGCGCCAGCGCGACAGGCTGTCTTCCTTGCACGACGTTTTCGACCAGGGTTTTGCGGTCGATGGCCAGCGCGAACGCCTTGCGGATATTCGCGTTGGTAAACGGCGGCATCTTTGTGTTCATGCGATAGTAGTAGATGGAGGCTTCCGGCTCCACCTTGGCTTCCCCCGAATCGATCAATTCCTTTTTCATATCGATCGGCACCGTTTGCACCATGTCCAGCTGCCCGGTCTTGTACATTTGATACTGGGTATTTTCATCGTTCACCATCACCCAGTCAATCCCTGCAATCTTGACGGAGTCTTTGTCCCAGTATCCGTCGTTCTTGACGACCTTCACGGACTGGTCATGCACCCAGTCCTCCATTTTGAACGGTCCGTTCGTCACGAGGCTGGCGGCGCTTTCCGCCCATTTCGGATTGCTCTCGACGACCTTTTTGTTCACAGGGAAAAAGGTCGGCTGGGTGATGATGTGCAGGAAGTAGGCAGCCGGCGCTTTGAGCTGCACCTCCAAGGTTTTGTCGTCCACCGCTTTTACTTTCACGCCGTCAACGTTCCCCTCGCCTTTGTTGAACGCCTCGCCGCCATCGATGTAGTACGCGAGGAAGGCGGACGGGAACGCATTTTTCGGATCGAGGATCCGTTTGAAGGCGTACTCGAAATCTTGCGCCGTCACCGCATCGCCGTTGGACCATTTGCTGTCGCGCAGCGTGAAGGTGTACGTTTTTCCATCTTCGCTGACCGTCCATTTTTCCGCCATGGCTGGCTGCGGCTTGTGGTCTTTGTCAAGGCGGGCCAGCCCTTCCATCGTCGCGTTCAACACTTCGTTGGACGTGCTGTCGAACCCTTTGGGCGGATCGAGTGAAGGCGGCTCTGTTTTCAGATTGAGCCTGAGCTTGGCCGTCAAATCTGCTTGGCCGCCTGCAAAGCGGTCTGTGGGAAAACTTTTATTTTCTGCAAATTCCAAAGACTCGCAATCACCTGTTTTCTTTTTGGAGTGAAATCAGGCTGACCCATTTCGCAAATAGGTTCGTCTTTTGCTGCAATAGGCTCGCACATCTTTCTGCCAACCAAAAAACACCCCGCTTTCCCGACCGTTCAGGAAAGAGGGGTGTCACATTCGCCAATGGCAGGGTCTCTTGTTCATTACGGGGCAAACCCTTTTTGACTGACAAACAGCTGCTCGGCCGAAAAGACCCGCGACAGCCGCTCCAGAACCAGGCGGCATGCCTGCGGATGGTACCACTCTTCCAGCCCCAGCGCCTCGTACTGCTTGTAGATGCCGAGACTGCGCGTTCTCTTGCCGCCGCTGCCATCTCCCATGAAATAGTCGTCCACGCAGACGCGGTTGACGAGCGGTGCCAGCAGCTCTGGAAAAGCTTCCGTGCTCGGCAGCAGCGGGGCGATGGTGGCCTGCGTCGGAACACCCGCTTCTTTCAAACGAGCGAGCGCCCGGAGCCTGGCCGCAATCGGCGGCGCCTGCGGGGAGAACTGCTTGCGGATATCGTCGCGGTCGGTCTCTACTGTCATGCTGACCCGGACGCCGTCTCCCAGCTGCAGCAGCAAATCCACATCGCGGGCCACGAGCGGGCTGCGCGTCTGCACGAATAAAAAATCGGGCGGCTCCTGCACCATCACCGCAAGCAGCGATCTCGTCACCTGCTCCCGGTACTCGACGGGCTGGTACGGGTCGGTGCTGGAAGACATGAAGATCGTGACCTTCCCCTTTGCCTTGGCGCGTGACAGCTCCTTTTGCAGGAGGCTCGCTGCATCTCGCTTGATGTCCACCCACGTCCCCCATTCGTCCGTACGAAAAAGCGACACCGGCATCTGTCTCACGTAGCAGTACGCGCAGCCAAATGCACAGCCTGTATACGGATTGAGCGAATGAGTGTAATCGGCGAGAAAGCCCGTTCCTTTATTCAGCAATGTTTTGGGGTGCTTTTCCCCCGGCTGCTTGCGCGTGTCGCACCCCTCCTCTTTGTGCACCGGACTTATGTCGCATCGTGAAAAATGAGGCCCAGACTGTATCTTGTCCTCGACGCAATCGTGCTGACGCCGTGACGAAGCGTCGCCCTGTAGCAGCCGCGCGCACCTGCTACCGGCCTGTGCTGGGTCGGAAAGATCAGGCCAGCCCCTCGATCAAGCGTCAGGGCGTGACCTCTGCTCTGGACTCGCGGTCTTTGCTCTATCAGCAAAAATTCTCCGCCTGTATAATCTGCGGATAGAAGCCTTCGCGCAGCTCCTGCAGCAAATCCGGCAGCGGTGACTGATAGTACTTATACTCGCCGATGCCGAAGCGATAGCGTGCCATCTGAATCGTACTGCGAAAAAAGAGGGGCTGGTCATACGTCTCAATCAGGTCCCGGCATTCTTCGGCAGAGAGGGTCGGCGGAAAGGCTGCAAATCCTTGTTCGTCCAAGGTCTGGTGCAGCCCCTCCCAGTCCAGGTCAGCGATACGCTCAAGGATGGGCTTCGACATGCGCGCGTCTCCTCTCCGTACCTGCCTCTCCCTGTTCGAGCTGCAGCAGCCCTTGCTTCATCTTCATCCCGCCCCGGTAGCCCGTCAAAGCCCCGCTCTTCCCGATGACTCGATGGCATGGCACCGCAATTAGCACCGGATTTGCCCCGATCGCTGTCCCGACCGCACGCACGGCGGCCGGCCTTTGAATCTGCTCCGCGATCTGCGAATACGTCCGCGTCTGCCCGAACGGGATCTGGCGGAGCGCTCCCCACACCGCAAGCTGAAACGGCGTGCCGTGGACATTGAGCTGTACGGCGAAAGTCTCCCGCTCCCCGCGAAGGTACGCGCTCAACGGCGTGACATACGGCTGCAGCCTCTCGTCATCCTGCACCAGCGGAACGCCCGGCATGCGGCGGCCGGCCCAATCGGCCAACTCGCCCCACGGCTTCCCCTGCGAGCCGACGAAGCACAAGCCTTGCGCGGTCGCCGCCACGTGCAAGCGCCAGCCGTCCCGATTCAGCAAAGTCCAGAACAATGGCGATTTTTTCTCATTTTTCATGAACGAACACCTCGGCAAAAGGTTGATTCTGATTCATTTGGCGATACTCTGTAGGAGTACGGCCTGTCATTTTCTTGAACAGGGTCATGAAGTACGGCGTGTTTGGCAGGCCGACCAGTCGGGCGATCTGCGCGACGGAATGATCTGTTTGCGCAAGCAGCTCCTGCGCCGCGCGGACCCTCGTCCGCTGCGCGTATTCGACCGGCGTGGCGCCTGCGATCCGTCGGAAGGTGCGATGCAGGTGGTACGGACTGCCGTGGCACACCTCGGCCAGACTTTCGAGCGTCAGCTTTTGCCGGTAATGGGCGTCGATGTACCGCGAGATTTGCTCCACCCACTCCCTGTCAGGCAAGCGCTGCCCGGTCGGCCTGCACCGCTTGCACGGGCGGAAATGGGCGTCCAGCGCCTGCTTTGCATTGGCGAAGATCCGCACATTTTCCTTGTTCGGCGCCTTGGATTTGCAGGACGGCCGGCAAAAAATGCGCGTCGTCTTCACCGCGTAAAAAAAGCTCCCGTCGTACGCGGCGTCGTTGTGGATGATCGCCTGCCATTGTTCCTCTGTCAGCTGCTGCTCCTGGGGATCTGCTGATTCCATGTTCACGCTCTGTCACCTCCACCGTCAGTATACCCGCTGCGGGGGGCATCTGTACGCATTCTCGAGTGGATGAGCAAGATTTCGAAGCTGGACGGATGCGGCAGATTGTGCCTTCGTGATGGACGAATGAGGAAACTTGCGCTATTTTATGAAAGAGACCCTGCGCTTTCGACTCGAACAGAATATGAGAGGAATGATGGCTGGATGGCAAAAATCGGATCGCACGTATCGTTCTCTGGCAAAGGACTGCTGAATGCGGCAGAAGAAGCAGTCTCCTACGGCTCGAGCACGTTCATGATCTATACAGGCGCCCCCCAAAATACGCGCCGCAAACCGATGGAAGAGCAGTTCATCGAGGAAGGCAAAGCGGTGATGGACAAGCACGGCATGGAGGAAATCGTCGTTCACGCGCCGTACATCGTGAACCTGGGCTCCTACAAGGACAACACCTTTGAACTCGCCGTTTCCTTTTTGCAGGAGGAAATTCGCCGGACGGACTACCTCGGGGTCAAAAACATCGTGCTCCATCCCGGGGCTTACACGGACAAAGACCCCCAGTACGGGATCGCGCGCATCGCGGAAGGCTTGAACGAAGTGCTCAGCGGCGTCAAGGAGACGGATGTCAACATCGCGCTGGAGACGATGGCCGGCAAAGGGACGGAGATCGGCCGCAGCTTCGAGGAGCTGGCTTCGATCATCGAAAAGGTGGACGACAACCACAGGCTCAAGGTATGCATGGACACCTGCCACATTCATGACGCCGGCTACGATGTCGTCAACAACTTCGACGGCGTGCTCGACGAGTTTGACCGGATCATCGGTCTGGACCGGCTCTCGGTCGTCCACCTCAACGACAGCAAAAACTTCCGCGGGGCAGGCAAGGACCGCCATGCGCCGGTGGGAGCAGGTCTGATCGGCTTCGATGCGATGAAGTACATTGTGGAGCACGAAAAAATCCGCCACCTGCCGCTGATCCTGGAAACGCCGTGGATCTCCAAGGAAAAAGGCAACGAGCGCCCGATGTACGAAGCCGAGATTGCCCTTTTGAGCGGACAAGCCGAAGATCGTTTCGGCAGCGGCTTCCTCGACCATGTCGAGCGCATCGAGTTTTTCTTTCACAAGCAGGACGTGGATCGCCGGGACTTCGTCGTGCAGACGTGGGAGCTTTTGAAAAACGACGCCAAGGCCAAAAAGGCGGACGGGCGGGAGCCGATGGAGCGCCTGTACGATCGGATCGTGGAGGCCAGACTGTTGGAAGGACTCTCCGAGGAAGACATCAACAAGCGCATGATCGCCTGGTTCGCTGGAAAGGCCACATTTTAATCCGGGAGCTTTTCATCCGGGAAAGAGAAAAAACAAGGTTGCCTCAGTGCAGCCTCGTTTTGTTTTGCACCACGCAGCCTCGCCTGCCCTGTCTGTACCGTCTGCTGCCCGTTACGGCGACGACTTGGCCACCCGCTGCAAATCCGCTTCGACCATCATGTGGATGAGCTGCTCGAGCTTGGTTTTGGGCGTCCAGCCCAGCTCCCGCTTCGCCTTTTCCGGGTTGCCCAGCAGAATGTCCACTTCGGCCGGCCGATACAGGGCGGGGTCGGTCACCACGTAATCCTGATAGTTGAGGCCGACGTAGTCGAAGGCGATTCTGCACATTTCCTCGACCGTAGCCGTCTTGCCCGTGGCGATGACGAAATCGTCCGGCTGCGGCTGCTGCAGCATCAGCCACATCGCCTCCACATAGTCACCGGCAAAGCCCCAGTCGCGTTTCGCCTGAATATTTCCCAGCCTCAGCTCCTTTTGCAGATTGGAAGCGATGCGGGCGACAGCGTGCGAAACTTTGCGGGTCACGAACTCAAGCCCTCGCAGAGGCGACTCGTGATTGAACAATATGCCGTTGCAGCTGTACAGATCGAAGCTCTCCCGGTAGTTTTTCGTCATCCAGTAGCCGAACAGCTTGGCGACAGCGTACGGACTGCGCGGATAGAACGGCGTCGTCTCCGATTGGCGCGTCTCCTGGATCAGCCCGTACAATTCACTGGAGGAGGCCTGGTACATTCTGATCCCGGGATCCGTCTCGCGGATGGCCTCCAGGACGTGCAGCACTCCCATGCCCGTCACCTGCGCCGTCAGGATCGGCTGCTCCCAGGAAGAGCCGACAAAGCTCTGCGCAGCCAGATGGTAGACTTCCTGCGGCTTGCATTCTTTGATCGCGCGAATGAGCGACGACAGGTCGAGCAAATCCCCGTCCCTGTATTCCACGTCATCCGCAATCTTCAAGTATTCCAGCCGCCATCTGTCCACCGTGCTGCGCCGGGGCACCAATCCCACCACCCGATAGCCCTTTTCCAGCAACAGCTTCGCCAGATAGGCGCCGTCTTGACCGGTGATCCCGGTCAGGAATGCTGTCTTCACGAACTACCCACCACCTTCGCGGCATGAAAATCCCTCTCTCCCCTGTATATTTTCCGCTGCATCAGATGGTTCCCCGCTGCCGCGATCCGGGCAGCAGGTTCGCACCTATCGTTTTCCCCGCCAATAAGGTAACAGTAAGGTTCGCCAGTACGCTGAAACCATCTTCCACGAAAGGAGAATGAGGATGAACGACTGGAAATCCACCTGGGCGAAATGGAGGGGCTTCCCTGGCCTTGATCCGGAGCTGCGCAGGCAGCTGGACCAGCTGCAGCACGACGAGGCGGCGCTGGAGGAGCACTTTTACAGAAGGATCCCCTTTGGGACCGGAGGCATGCGGGGCGAGCTGGGGCCGGGCACCAACCGGATGAACATCTATACGGTGCGCGCTGCCGCAGAAGGTCTGGCCCTGTATGCAGCCGAGCATGGAGACGGTGCGAAGCGGGCGGGAGTGGCGATCGCGTACGACTCTCGCCGCCAGTCTCCCGAGTTCGCCTCCGAGGCGGCGGCCGTCCTCGGGAAGCACGGCATTCGCGTTTATTTGTACGACCGTCTGTTTCCCACTCCCCTGCTCTCTTATGCCGTCCGCAAGCTCCGGGCATTCGCCGGGATCGTCATTACCGCGAGCCACAACCCTCCCGAATACAACGGGTTTAAAGTCTACGGTGCAGACGGGGGGCAAATGACGCTCCAGGCTGCCGAGCGGCTGATGGCCTGTATCGACAGGGCCGGGGATGAGCTGGCGATCCAGACCGCCGATCTGCAGGAGATGCTCGCAACAGGCACGCTGCAGCTAATCGGGGACGACATGCTGCAGTCGTATCTCGCGGAAGCGGGCGAGCTTCGCATCCACGGCGATTTGCCTGCCGAAGCGAAGGACGACATCCGGATCGTCTTTACCCCGCTGCACGGTTCGGCCGGCGAAGCGATCACCAAAGGCCTGCAACTCTTTGGCTACTCGCGAGTCACGCTCGTGCAGCAGCAGGCGCGGCCCGATCCCGACTTTTCCACGGTCCGCTCCCCCAATCCCGAGGATCCCGCCGCATTTGCCCTTTCCATCCCTTGCGCCATCGAGCAAAACGCCGACCTGATCATCGGAACGGATCCGGACGGGGATCGGCTGGGCGTCGCCGCAAAAGACGGGCGCGGCGGCTACGTGGCGCTGACCGGCAACCAGCTCGGCGCCCTCCTGCTGGAAGACCTGCTCTCCCAGAAGCAGGCGCAGGGGACGCTTCCGGCCAATGGCCTCGTCCTGAAAACGATCGTGACGTCGGAGCTGGGCAGAGCCATCGCCACCCGCTACGGGATCGCCACCGAAGACACGCTGACCGGCTTTAAATACATCGGGGAAAAAATGACGGAGTACGAGCAGACGGGCGAGTACGCCTTTCAATTTGGCTACGAGGAAAGCTGCGGCTACTTGATCGGCGGCTTCGTCCGCGACAAGGACGCCGTGCAGACGGCCCTGCTCCTCGCCGACCTGTGCGCCAGCCACAAGGCGCGCGGCGCAAGCCTCTGCGAAGCCTTGGCGAGCCTCTTCGCCCGCTACGGCTGCTACCGGGAGGATCTGTACGCGGTCACATTGAAGGGCAAAGACGGCATGGAGAAGATGTCTGCCCTCATGTCCGGGCTGCGCAGCCGTCCGCTCAGCCAGCTTCCCTGTGGCAAGGTCGCCGCCATCGAAGACTATTTGCGCCAAACCCGAAGCGACACAGCGAGCGGACATTTAACCCCGCTGACGCTGCCCGCCTCGGACGTCATCAAGTATTTCCTGGAAGACGGATCGTGGTTTTGCCTGCGCCCCTCGGGTACGGAACCGAAAATCAAGCTCTACCTCGGCGTCATCGGAGCGACAGGTGAAGATGGAGAACAAAAGCTCTCGCAGCTGCGGGAATCCGTCGTCCGCCGGCTCGGCCTGTCCTAAACGAGAGAACTAGATTTGCGCATACGGACCCGCTCCGGCGAGGGTGCCCTCCCTCGTCGGGCTCCTTCGCGTGAAAAATCGCCTCTTTCTCCCTGCCGAAATGAGGATTCGCCGCATAGCGCCGGCCGGGGGAACGGCCTGTCTGCGAGCTGCCCGCGGCACGTGCCGTGACGTCCTCTCGCAGCGGCACATATCCTGAATATGTTAAGCACGAAGCTAACCGAAGACGATCCTGTACTTGTAGGAGGTTTTCGACCCATGAAAGCTCTGATTACCGGAGTCAGCGGATTTGCCGGAAGTCACCTTGCTGAATATCTTCTCGGGCGCGGAGATGTCGAAGTGTTCGGAACGTATCGCTCGCCCAGCCGTCTGGCCCCGCTTGACGGGCTATGGCAGCACGTGCGCCTCGTCCGCTGCGAGCTGACCGATGAAGAATCTGTCCGGCAGCTGATCCGGCAGGTAAAGCCCGACCTGATCTTCCATCTGGCAGCGCAAAGCTTTGTCCCGACTTCCCTGCGCTCTCCTGCCGATACGCTGGTAAACAACATGGTCAGCCAGTTGAATCTCCTGGAGGCCGTTCGCCAGACCCATGCGGATTGCAAGATCCAGATCGCCTGCTCCAGCGAAGAATACGGCATGGTCCTCCCGGATGAGATCCCGATCAAGGAAAGCAATCCTTTTCGTCCGCTCAATCCATACGCCGTGAGCAAAATTGCCCAGGACTTTCTCGGCTATCAGTACTTTCAAAGCTACGGGCTGAAAATCGTCCGCACGCGCGCTTTCCATCACACCGGCCCGCGCCGGGAGGAGTGCTACGTGACGGCGAATTTCGCCAAGCAAATCGCCATGATCGAACAAGGCTTGCAAGCGCCCCATGTCCAGGTGGGCAATCTTCACGCCATCCGGGACTTTACGGATGTGCGGGACATCGTGCGCGCCTATTGGCTCGCTCTGGACATGGGCACGCCGGGAGAGGTGTACAACATCTCTTCGGGGACCAGCACCACCATCGAAGAAATGCTCAACACGCTGCTGGCTGCGGCCAACATCCATGTGGATATCCACGTCGATGCCGCGCGGCTGCGGCCGTCTGATGTCGACATCGTGCTCGGCGACTCCTCTGCTTTCCGGTCGCAAACCGGGTGGGCGCCGGAAATCTCGTTTCAGCAATCGATGGCGGACCTGCTGGATTACTGGCGCGACGTGGTTCGCAGACTCCGTCTTGCGGGAGGTGACTTGTCATGAGTGCCCAGTCATTGCCTCTCGTCAGCATCATCACGCCCTCGTACAACCAGGCCGCGTTTATCAAGCAGACCATCGACAGCATCCTGATGCAGGATTACCCGAACATCGAGCATATCGTCGTAGACGGCGCCTCTACGGACGGAACAGTGTCCATCCTCCAAAGCTACCGGCATCTGGGCAAGCGGTTCCGCTACGTCTCCGAGCCCGACCACGGCCAGTCCCACGCCATCAACAAAGGCTTGAAAATGGCCCAAGGAGAAATCATCGGGTGGCTCAATTCTGACGACACCTACTTTCCGGGAGCTGTCCGCAAAGCGGTAACGGCGCTGCTCGCCCATCCCGATTGGGGCGTCGTGTACGGCAAGGGCATGCACATCGACGAGCACAACCGGATCATGTATCCGTACATCTGGATGGAGTTCGACCGGCGAAAGCTGTTTCACCTCAATCTCATCTGCCAGCCTACCGCCTTTTTGCGGAAGCAGGCCTTCGAGAACGTGGGAGGCGTAGACGAGGAACACGACTGGTGCATGGATTACGACTTGTGGAACCGGATTTCCTTGCACTATCCCATTGGCAGCGTGGAGGAATATTTGGCGAACTCCCGTCTGTACCCCGCCTGCAAAACGCTGGCGAACGAGCTGGAACCGGGCTTCTCGGAAATTTTGAAGACGAGCGTCAAGCATTTTGGCACGATCTCCAATGAATGGCTTCAGCACTACACGACGAAACACTACAGCAAGGGCGTCAACTGGTTTCTGAACAAGCTCAAGCAGTACCACGCTTTCGGGCGAGGACCGGCCTTGCTCTCATCGAATCGTTACCCGGATCGCTGGGCTCCTCAGCAATTGCGCCTGACGATCCAGGTTCCACCGACCGCGCCGATGCAGGGGCTGCTCTTGCATGGACGAAACACGCTGCTGGATCCTCTGCTGCACTTTCATGTGCTGGTGAACGGTGCCCTGGCTCACCATTTCAAAGTGTCCCAGGCCGATTTCACTATCGTCATCCCGATCCATTCGAGAGGTCCGCAGTGCGATGTGAGCATCATCTGCAACCGTCAGACATTGAGCGCACAACCGGACGGGAGCCCTCGCTCGGTCAGCTATCACGCGCTGGATATTCACCCGCTCTCCTTCGAAGAAAACCATTTTTTCGAGGCGTTCGTCAAAGGACCTGCCCATATTCAAGAGTGGGTGAGAACCCGCAATCCAGCTCCTCTATACTGACACTCGGAAAGGAAAGGAAGGTGGACCCATGCTGAATTTGGCGGAAAAACGAATTGTAGTCACGGGCGGAGCCGGTTTTTTGGGCAAGCATGTCACCTTGCGCTTGCAAAGCTTATCCTGTCCGCACGTATTCATTCCGCGAAGCCGGGAGTACGACTTGCGCAGAGAACCAGACATCCAGCGCATGCTGCGAGACTTTCGCCCCGAGGTCATCATTCATTTGGCAGCGGTGGTCGGGGGGATCGGAGCGAATCAGAAAAATCCGGGCAAATACTTTTACGACAATTTGATCATGGGCGCACAACTCATGGAGCAATCACGGCTGTTCGGCGTCGAGAAGTTCGTGGCGATCGGCACCATCTGTTCCTATCCCAAATACACGCCTGCCCCCTTCCGCGAATCCGATCTGTGGGCCGGCTATCCGGAGGAAACGAATGCGCCGTACGGACTCGCGAAAAAAATGATGCTCGTCCAGTCGCAGGCCTATCGTGAGCAATACGGGTTCAATTCCATCTTTTTGCTCCCGGTGAACCTGTATGGACCGGGGGACAATTTCGACCTGGAGACCTCCCACGTGATCCCGGCGATCATCCGCAAGTGCGTGGAAGCGGAACGCAACGGGGAGACATCCATCGTTCTCTGGGGCACAGGCGAAGTGACCCGCGAGTTTATTTACGTCGACGACGCCGCCGAAGCGATCGTAGCGGCGACGCGTTCGTTCGACCAGTCCGATCCTGTCAACATCGGCTCGGGACAAGAGACGACGATCAAGGATCTGGCCGAGCTCATCAAGTCGCTTACCGGATTTCGCGGCGACATCCTCTGGGATGCGAGCAAGCCGGACGGACAGCCGAGGCGGCTCTTGGACGTGAGCAAGGCCAGGGACAGCTTTGGCTTTGAAGCCAGGACCTCCCTGCTCGCCGGACTCCAAAAGACGATCGACTGGTACCGCAATCCTATTCAGTAGCAAAGGGGGGGTTATTTTGAGAATTGGAGTGAACCTCCTCTCGGTCGTTCCCGGAAAAATCGGCGGCATGGAACAGTACGTGAGAAATCTGCTCTCCTACTCGGTGAACGCCGGGGATGGCCATACGTGGTATCTCTTTCTCACCGCCCATAATTTCCATACCTTTCAAGCGCAGAGCAACGTCCATAAACTCATGATCCCGCAAAACTTCGGCACCGATCAGCAATTGCACCGCTGGATCCAGTCCCTGAAGCTCGAGCTGTGGTTCTGTCCCATGCTCGTGCTCAGTCCGGCAGACGTCCAGATCCCGAGCGTCATCAACATCCCCGACATTCAGCACGAATACTACCCGCATTTTTTTGAACCGCACATACTGAACTGGCGACGGACCAACTACCAGGCCTCTGCCCAGCGCAGCAGCGCCGTGCTGACTCTCTCCGAATATTCCAAGCAGACGATCGTGCAGAAATTCCACCTGCCCGCGCACAAGGTGCACGCGGTTCACCTGGATGCTTCCAAGGAATTCTCCCTGCCGTTCGATGCCGCTCTGAACGAGCACGTCCTCCAGAAGTACCAGCTGACTCCGGGCTACGGTTTCTTTCCGGCCAACACCTGGCATCACAAGAACCACCTGAATTTGCTGAAAGCCCTCGTCAGCCTGCGGCAAAACCACGGCTTGCGCATTCCGGTGGTCTTTACCGGCTTCGCTCAGGAGGCGCACGACTCCGTGGTGAGTTATTTGAACGAGAACCATCTGTGGGATCAGATCAAATGGCTGAACTACGTGCCGCAGAACGAAATGCCTTACTTGTACCGCAATGCGGGATTCCTCTGCTTTCCATCGCTGTTCGAAGGCTTCGGCATCCCGCTGGTGGAAGCGATGCGCGCACAGATCCCGATCATCAGCTCCAACTGCGGGAGCATCCCGGAAGTCGTCGGGAACGCCTCTCTCCTGTTTGATCCGCTCCGGCCTGAAGACATCGCGGCGAAGCTCGCCGCCGTCCTGCAGCCCGGAATTCGCAATGACCTGATCGCCAAAGGAAATGCCCAGGCCAAGAAATTTTCCTGGGAAAAATGCGCCCGCGAGACGCTCGCCGTCTTTCGCTCCGCAGCCCACCGATAACTAATCGAAAGGAGGGACGGTTGCATGTCAAGGCTGAAAGAAATCGTGCAGTTCTGGAGGGCGGAGCACAAGCTTCCTTATCCGCTGACCAAACAGGAAACGTGGGACTTCTGGATGCATGAAATACCGACCATTCAGTTGAAAGTATCCACGCTGGAAATGTATGCGAGAGGCCACAGCCTGCGCACTTTCGTTGAGACCGGGACCTACAAGGGAGACATGGTCCAGTGGGTGAAGCATCTCTTCGCACAGGTGTACTCCATCGAGCTGGACGAGGATCTATGCCAGGCCGCGCAAAAGCGCTTTGCCGCCGACCCGCATATTCAAATCTTGCACGGAGACAGCGGGCGCGTGCTGCCGGACATCCTGGAGTCCGTCCGGGAGCCCTGCCTGTTTTGGCTGGACGGCCATTACGTCCCTCAGTCCCTGGATACGGCGCGGGGGGAGGTCGATACGCCGATCCTGGAGGAGCTGACAGCCATCCTCCAGCATCCTGTCCCCGGTCACGTCATTCTCATTGACGATGCCCGGTGCTTTATCGGTCCCAATCCGCTGCTGAGCGATTATCCGACGGTTCAGCAGCTGCGGGAATTCGTCCATCAACTGCGGCCAGGCCTGTCCTTTCTCGTGCAGAACGACATCATCCGCATTGGCAATCCCTTGGAAGGAGCGACAAGCTCGTTGAAAAAAGTTGAATTTCTCCTCCCCTTTGACCAAAAATCGTTTGCCGTCTACGGCAGCGAGACAGACGAAAGTGTCCTCCGTTTCATCGAAATCGAAAATGGCTATTACGAGCACTACGTCATCAACGGCTTGCAGAAAGGGGTCCGGCCTGACTCCATCTGCCTCGATATTGGCGCGAATATCGGAACCATCTCGCTCGCCCTCAGCCATTTGGCGAACCAGGGCAAGGTCTACGCCTTCGAGCCTTCCGCCGTCAATTACGCCTATCTGGTGAAGAACATCGCCGAAAACAAGATCACCAACATCGAGCCTCTCCAGCTTGGCGTATTCGACCGGAATGGCACCATCCATTTTCACGAGGACGCCCGCGGCGGCGGCTGGTCCTTCGTTCCCCACGACGAAAAGGCAGCCGCCCAGTCCACTCAACGGATCAACTGCGTTCGTCTCGACGACTGGATGGAGATGAACCTGATCCCCCGTGTGGATCTCATCAAGCTGGATGTGGAAGGATCCGAATATACGGTCCTGGAGAGCGCCCTGAACACGATCCGCAAATGGGACCCCGATCTGGTCATCGAATTCAACCTGGAGAGCATCCGGGACAACTTCAACAGACATCCGCTCGTCCTGTACGTGCTGCTGGAGAAGCTCTACTCCCACATGTACATTTTGAAACGGGACGATACGATCGTGAAGATCAACAATTACAATCAGCTGCTGGACGAGATGAAGCCGTTTCACGCCGACCTGTTCTGCACGAACAAAACCTTCCTCGTCTGATCGAAAAAAAGCAGCCGGCACGGCTTCTTGAACAGGCAAAAGGCTTCAGCCGCCATGGACTGAAGCCTTTTGCCTTGCTCCCGTCAGGCGAAATGCCCGCCCTTCTGTCTGAGAGCTTCCGAGATCTCTTGACGGACCGCCAAAAAATTGCTGTATTGATAATCTTCATAGGATGGGTCGAATTGCGGAAGGTAGATGAGTCCATCCGGCACAATCTTGTATATCTCGTAGCGATAGCGGCGCAGGAACTCATACACTTCCCTCAGCGTCGTCCGCGCATCGAGATAGGTGCCGCCGTACTCAAACTGGACGTACTCGATCCCCCCGCTTGCCAGCAGCCTTTCTGCGCCTCGCAAGACGTTGAACTCTCCGCCTTCCGTATCGATTTTCAGGAAGTCGATGCGCTCGATCTGCTTGCCGCTGCAATAGCGATCCAGCGTGATCGTGCGGACCGGGAAAGACTTCGGCGCAGGAATGCCGTACGCTTTTTCCGCCTCATACCGCCGATGGAGAGTGCTCAGCACGCTCGCCGATTCGTAATGAAAAAACCACTGCGTCCCTTCTTGCCCCGCTACCGCCGCATGGTTAAAAACAAGGCTGCTGGCCGCGGCCGCTGCAGAGAGATTGCCGAGCAGCGTGTGATAGGATGCGGGTACCGGTTCGAATAGATGGATCTCCAATGCTCTCGATGCGAAATGATCCAGCACCGATTGCGTCCATCCGCCTATACAAGCGCCTACATCGAATACTCTGCTGTCAGGACGGATGAAGTTCTGAATGACCAGCAGCTCCCCGTTTTGTTCGATGAAATGATCCCGAACCGCTGCTGATTGAATGCTCCGCTCTGCCGGATGCAGCTTGATTTTCATGGAGCCCTCCTTTTTGACGAGCGACAGCTTTATTTTCTATGAAACCGAATGATGTCGTCCTTTCCGCTGTCACCATGAACGAGGCTGATATGGGGATACGGAGAAAAAGCAGCCTTTGCCTGCTCGTACAGCTGCTGCCCAAGCTCTACCGAGATGATTTTGCCGAAATGGTCCTTCGTCGCCCAAATCATGGTTCCCATATACGTGCCTGTTTCGATCAATGTGCGCAGCGCATAGGCGGTCCCATACGCTTTTACCACCCTCTGCTTCAGCTCATTGGGAGGGGGAACCGGCCTCCCGCTCAGCACCCATTGCCTGATGATCTGCTCTTCTCTCGTCATCGCTTTCCCTCCATCCTCCCGTTATCGCTCTTTTACGTAGAACGCATCCCCCCACGATGAATGGTATGGGGTGACCGTCTCCACGCGGGTAAACCGGTACGGTTGCAAAAAGGCGTCCAGCTGCCCGATCAGCGCGCCGTTTTCGTACAGTTCTTCAAAATTCACTTCCGTGTTGATGGCCTCGATGTGCGGCAAGATCTGCGTCGCGCCTTTCAGCGCCAATAATTCCGCTCCCTGAATATCCATATTCAGCACATTGTAGTCACCGGGCGCCAGCTGCAGCTCCGCACAGAGCGTGTCGAGCGTCCGGGTCGGGACGGTGATTTGAAACTCTTCTTTGATGGAAGGATAAATGTCTTTATGTCGTTTCAATGGCAAGATCGAGCTGCTCTGATCGAAGGACATGACGTGAAGCTGCGTTGTGCCGTTTTGGTCGCTGACCGCTACATTTGCCGTCTGTACGTGCGGCGATGAGCCGACGTTCCTGTACAGCCGTTTATACACCACAGGATTTGCCTCGATAAATAGAATGCGGGAAAACCCCATTGCATTGTACCGGCTCAATTCCTGTCCCTCGTGGGCACCGACGTGGATGACCCCGCGCGGCTCAATTTGACACTGCTTGCACAGCCTGTCGAGATCCAACATCTACGAGTACCTCCTCTCGCATCTCTCGTTTGTTTCCTGAGAGCAGCTGGCTGACTTTTCGTTCTTTTCTCATCCTATGCTGCCGCTTGTGGCGAAGTATGGACAAATGCGCGCCCGCTTGGAAAAAAGGCTTCCGGCAGAGGCGGAAATAGCAAGAAAAGCGCCGTGACGAGATTTCCGCCGCAATCATACGTATATAATGTCAGTCTTGACAGCTTGCCTGCTCTGCGCTGGATGACAAGAATCAAAGGGTGGCTCATCCCTTTGCTGAGAGGGGAAAAACAGTGCCGATGAACGATCAGCCTCTACCTCTTGTGAGCATTATTACGCCTTCCTATAATCAGGGCGCCTTTATCCAACAGACGATTGAGAGTGTCCTCTCCCAGGACTATCCCTATCTCGAACAGATTGTGGTGGACGGAGGCTCCACAGACGAGACGCTGGAAATCTTGCAGCAATACACCCACCTGGGGGAACGCTTCCGCTTCGTCAGCGAGCCGGACCGCGGACAGTCCCACGCTCTCAACAAAGGGCTGAAAATGGCGAGGGGCCAGATTATCGGTTGGCTGAATTCAGATGATACCTATCTGCCCGGCGCGGTTCGGGCGGCCGTCGACGCTTTGCTCGCGCACCCCGATTGGGCCATGATTTACGGCAAAGGCTTTCACATCAACGAGTCCAACGAAATCATCAACGACTATCCGGTGAAACCTTACGGCAAAAAAGGCCTGTTTCAGTTTTGCATCATTTGCCAGCCAGCCACCTTTCTGAGAAAGCATATACTGGAATCCGTGGGCGGCGTCGATGAGAATTTGCATTTTTGCATGGATTACGATCTATGGATCCGGATTTCCAAACAATACGAGATCGGCCACACGAGCCAGAACCTGGCAAATTCCCGCCTGCATCCTTCCTGCAAGTCTGTCTCGCAAATCGTCGAACGGGGATATCCGGAAATCATCCAGACGTGCATGAAGCATTACGGTGCCCTCTCAAACGAATGGTTGTATGCCTTCTCGACCAGCCACGAGCCTCTCGATGTCTATCAATTCATGGAGCTGTGCAAACAAGAAAACGTATTTGGTCAAACCCCGCAGCTTGCCGACATGAACCGTTCTGCTGATTTCTGGGTGCCTCCCCACTTTCGCATGCACATCGAGTGTTCACCGGATCGTCCATTGGAGATGCTGCTGCTGAAAGGCAGAGTCCCGGAATCGCTGCAGAGTCTGGACCTTCTCGTCATGGTCAACAGACGGCCGATCCACAGCTGTTCGCTGAAAAGCGGAGCGCTGGAGCTTCACATTCCCCTCTCTGTGGCGCAACCGACTTGCCTCGTGGAAATCCTGGCGAACAAACGGATCGTGAGCGCTGGCCAGTTCAGAAGCTTTCAGGTCGAGCATGCGCTGCCCCTGTCTTCCGAAGAATATCTCGTCTCCCAGGCTTATCAAAACGGGTCCGCCTATTTTCTGCAGTGGCTGCAGCACTATCGACATCCGGTCCCTTCCGCATAAAGAAACAGACCGATTCCCCGAACCGGTCAGGGAAAGCCAAATAGCCGAAACCCGCTGCCGACGGTTTTCGGCTATTGATCATCTGTGCTGCCTTTTGCTAATGCATGCGCGCCCCATCATTGCCCGAATTCACTTTTAACGGATCGCTGTTCCACGGATCGTACGGAGCGAGCCTGGCCAAATCGCGATACGGTCTGAGAAAATAGCCGCGGCTGTTCAGCATGGTGGCCGCAAACGAAAACGTGCTGTTGGAGATCGCTGCGATGTCGCACTGGGACAAGACGTAGAAATCCAGATAGTACGGGGCTTCGTTTATGGCGATCCCGAGGTCTTTGGAAGTCACGGGACGGAACGGGGCGAAATCGGGAAGCACAGCCTCCACATCGTCGCTGGCGATGAACAGCACCGGCGCCTGCCAGGAATGCCAGTTGGCGTCCAGCCAGTCTTTATACCATGCTGTCGGCGCGACGAAACAGTTGTGCGTCAAATAATCCGTTCTCCTCAGGTGGATGCCGATCACCGTCTTCCCGCGCGAGCGCAGCGCGTTCATCACGGCTTCCCCTCTTTGCTTGACGTGGGGGACCGGCTGGAACAACGAGCAAAGATACGGCTTGTAGGGAGCGTAATAGCTCGTATGGTATTGAAAGTACCCCCAGAAATCCACGTTTCGAAAAGGAATCGGCGACTTCGCAATCAAATCGTCGGCCAGATTCGGGGATGCCTGCTTCACCATCGGCAGCTTTCTGCTGATCTGCCGATCGTACAACCCGAACAAATATTGGCCGATCCACCCGGGAGTCTCCACCGCCAGCTGATGCTTGCGGGCATATGCCTTCAGAAACGCGTATTGGAACAATTGATTGCCAAAGCGGCCATTGTGCCCCAAAGTCGACATCGTGATCACAGGTTGAGTCAACGCCATTCGCTGCCTCCTTTTTACACCCGAAGCAGATTGGCAAGCAGCCGCCGGACTTGCGAAAGATCGACCGTAATATCGTCCATGATCTGGTGCGCGCCCGCCTCTGGACTGAGTCCGGCACCGATCAGATACGAATAGTCAAGCTCCATCTGATTGCTCAGCACATAATAGAGAGGATTGATATACTGCGGGGAGTAGATCTCCACGACTTTCGTTCCCGGCCGGCAGAAGGTCAGATTCGCCAGCCCTGCGCCGTGGGGAGAGACGATGACCCGGGCGGACGAGAAAATCTTCGCCTGATCAAAGACGGAAAGGCGTTCGAGCTGGATCATGCGAAATCCATATCTTGCCAGCAGGTTCATCAGCTCGGGTTCATTTTTCAGCTTGCGATACCTTGCATGCGCCCGGCTGATGTATAAACGCTCGAAGCCGGGTACAGACGGGACTTTCCTCATCGTCTGCAAGGCTCCCTTGATAAATTGGCAGGCCCATTTCGGCGGATGCCCGGTATACCCCGGCTGGGAGGGGACAATGAGGTTTTCCGCCTGGATATTCGCTTGACTGTTGCAGACGATTCGCTGATCGGGCCGTATGCCGAGGGCGGCTAGCGTCTCTGTCTGAAACGGATGCTCACCCAGCCGATTGAAAATGTATCGATGAATCGGCACTCCGCTTCTCCTCAACAAGTAAATTCGCGCGATCACATCGTACAGCCAGTGGTAATAATTGACGCTTGCATAAGAAGTGAGCACAGCGGCGTTTCCGGGAACATACGTCGTCGCCCCTTGTGGCGCTGTAAAAACAGAATGTTTTTCCGGTCCCCCCGGCTCGATCGAGACATCCCAGATGAGCTTGTGATCCGGGCTGATGACCGCACCCGAACTGCCCGCCACCCTTCCCCCGGGAATGATCGCTACAAACTGCGGAGTCGGTTTCGTCTGCAGACACCATTCAAAAACCGGCTCCAGTTTGGACGCCAGACCTTTGGGCGGCGAATGAAACACGGTAGAACCGTATGGGAACGGCACATACCGTTTGGAGAATGCAGCCTCGTCCAGGCAAGTCCGTGCCCATTCCCGCGTCGTCTGGTAAAACCCATCAGGTCGCTGTGCAGCATGCATGTCGTCTCCCCTCTTCCTGACAGGCTATTTGGGCGAATCCGCCTTCCGTTTCTCTTGAATGGCGCGTTTCAGCCCCTCCCGCAAATCAATGTCGGGCTCCCATCCAAGTATCGCTCTCGCTTTGTCGATCACAGGACAACGGCGGCGGGGATCATCCTTGGGCAGCGGCAAATAACTGATCTTGCTGGGGGAACCCGTCAGCTCTTTCACAATGTTGGCAACCTCCAAAATCGTGTATTCAGCCGGGTTCCCGATGTTGATGATTTCCCCCTCCGCTCCGTCTCTCTCCATCATCAGCTGCAGTGCCCTGACCGTATCGTCCACGTAACAAAAACAACGCGTCTGCATGCCGTCGCCGTAAATGGTGATGTCCTGTCCGCTGAGGGCTTGGGCGAGGAAATTGGAAATGACCCTGCCATCATCATTTCGCAGCCCTTCGGAATAGGTGTTGAAAATGCGGGCGATCCGCACCTTTACTTGATACAGCTGGCAATATTCGTAGCAATACACTTCTCCTAGACGCTTTGACTCGTCATAGCAGGCTCTCGGTCCCCACGTCCTCACCTTTCCGCAGTAATCCTCCGACTGCGGATGGACTTCGGCATCCCCGTATACTTCGCTCGTGCTCGCATACAAGAACTTGGCCCGAAATTTCCGGGCGATCTCCAGGACATTTCGGGTCCCAATCGTATTGACCAGCATCGTTTCGAGAGGGTGCAGCTGATAGAATTTCGGTGAGGCAGGCGAAGCGAGATGGTAGATTTCATGGACCTCCGACAAATCGGAGATAGACAGAAGATCGCTCGACACCAGATCCAGCTCATGAAAGCGAAAATGGCTTTTGTCTTGAAGCTCCCGCAAATTATTCCTAACCCCTGAACACAAATTGTCAATGCCGATCACTTCGCAGTCGGTAGCGACGAGTTTTTTTGCCAAATGAGATCCGATAAAACCGGCTACCCCCGTAATCAATACGCGTTTTCTTTTTGGCACCGGTTCACTCTCCATTCTTTCAGCCTTGATTGGTCCATGTTTTGATCTCATCCCAGTTCATGCTGAGACGAACGATATCTTCCTCCACCAGCTTCGCGCCCAGTTGGACCTCGATGATCTCCAGATCGCTCATTGCCTTGATCCCGTGTTTGGCGCCTTGCGGGATTTGCAGAACGTCTCCCGTGCGAATGGTTCTCACGCGATCGTTCAAGACGAAGTCTCCTTCTCCCGCGACGACCACCCATACTTCGCTTCGCTGAAGATGGTACTGGTAGCTCAAGTTTTTGCCCGCCTGGACGAACAGCTTTTTCGTCAGCGTCTCCATGCCGTTATCCATTTTCCGAAAGTTGATCACCTGATACCAGCCCCATCTGCGTTCCTCGAACATGGGGCGATGATGGTACTCCTTGACCACTTCTTTTACGAGGTGGCTCTGGGCCTTGTCTGCCACGAGGATGCCATCCTGGCTGACCGCGACCACTGCGTTGGAGATCCCGATCGTCACCACGGGAAGATCCAGCTCGTTGATGACATGGGTATTGACGCATTCCTCGTTCATGTATCCCCTTCCTACTATTCTTGCATTCATTTCTTCGGTGATCGTATTCCAGGTGCCCAGATCCTTCCAGTACCCTTTGTAAGGGATGACGACGGTCTTTTGCGACTTTTCCACGATCTCGAAATCGAAGCTGATCTTCGGAAGGGACTCGTACTGTTTGACCAATTCCTGATAATCCGTTGGAATCCTTCTTTTTTCCATTTCACCCAGAAGATAGCCCAACCGAAAAGCAAATACACCGCAGTTCCAGAGCGAATTCTGTTCGCACAGCTTTCGAGCCTCTGATTCCGTCGGCTTTTCTTTAAAACAGCGGACGTTCCTGTACTCCTGGGGATCCACCCGACTGGTTTCCGCTTTTCCCGGAACAATGTACCCGTACTTCGTGGAGGCGTACGTCGGCGTCACGCCGATTAAGGCAAGCTCCGCACCTGACTGGGTGATCGCCCCCTCCAATTGCAAAATATGCTGAAAAAAGGGAGCATCCACATACGGGTCCACTGGCATGATAGCAATGACTTCCTGGTTCGGTACAGCCTGGACGGAATGCAGATACGATGCGGCCAGTGCGATGGCGCCGAACGTATCTTTTGACTCGGGCTCGATTATGACAGGGACTTCCATCCCCAGTTGGCTTTGAATCAAGTCGACTTGGGCCTTGTTCGTTGACAGGTACACTTGTTCAAACTGGCCATGCGATTGCAGCTGCCCCCAAATCCTTTGAACCATCGATTCCAATTTACCGTGTTTATTTCGCAGCATTTTTAAAAATTGTTTTGAGCGAACATCGTTGGATAGCGGCCATAACCTTTTTCCTGAACCGCCCGATAGCAACACCAGTTTCATCCTATGCACCTCTATCCGACATTCTTTTAACTCGAATCATCATATGACTCATTTTCCTAAATTGCTTAATAACTGGACGAAAATGGTCGAATCTCTCGATGGTTCGAAGAGGTGCCTAGCCCACGCAAAAAAAGCCCGGCATCCCCAAACTGCCGGGCTTTGCGCGGCTCTACAAAACCCCCGCCTGCTTCATGACGCTGCGCAAATCATCCCATTCGATCTGGATGTCGTCTGCTATTTTTTGATAATCGCTCAGCTCCGCTGTCTCTGTTTTCTTGCCGATCAGACGATGGTACTCCAGCTGACAGCGTTCGCTGATCACCCAGTACGTATGGCGCAGCCAGTTGGGCGAGAACAGCTCGATGACTTTCGTTCCCGGTCTGCAGAACATCAGGTTGGTCAGCGCCGCCCCATGCGGTGCAATCACCACGTTGGCGGAGGAGAAAATGCGGGCTTGCTGCGCGACCGTATACGCATCGCAATGGATCGGGACGAACCCTTGCTCGCTCAACAAGGAACAAATCTCGCCTTCGTTGGGCAGATGCCGGTGAGTCGTGGCGGCGCGGCTCACATAGATCTTTTCGTAGAAGGGATCGGGTTTCACGGACGGGGCCGGCCCCAGCCTTGTCCTCAGCAATTCGCAAATCCAGCTTGCGGTCTGGCCCGTGTAGGCGACGGAAGGGGTCAGAATCAACCGTCTTGCCTGGAGATGCAGATCGCTGTGGCATTCGATCAGCCGTTCTTCCGGAATTCCGAGCGTTTTCAACGTCTCCGTCTGAAAGGGCCGCACGCGCCGGTTGATGACGTATTTCTCCACCTGCACTCCCTTGGTGCGCCACAGCTCGATTTTCGCCAAAACATCCGTCATCCAAAAATAATAGTTGGCGGCACTATAGTCGGTAGCGACTCCGACGGTTTCCGGAAGATAAGTCGGCAAAGGCAGCTCGGTCCTCTGAAAGATGGAGTGCTGAGGAGGCGGGCATGGCTCTTGCGACATATCCCACACGAGTTTGTTGTCCGGGCTGACGACCGTCCCGTGTTCTCCCCAGACCCGGCCCCTGTCCATTCTCGCAATAGAATGAGGAACCGCAGGAGTGCGGTACATCGGCCAGCCGTATCCGGATTGGTCCTGGCCAGGATCGTAGCGGACGCTTGTATTTGGAAAAGACTGAAGGTTCCGGCTGATTTCTTCAGGGTTCTGCTGATACTGGGTGTACATCCAATCGGCTGCCCGGTAATACCACTCCGGCGCCGGCGGGGGAAAAGCTGCGGCGATGCGAACCAGCTCCTTTCCGTAGCGAAACGCAAATCTCTTCCTCTACGGTATATGCTCTTTCCCTGCAATCAGGAAGGGGGCTTTCGCGCAAAAGCGAATCTTGGCCGAAAGTATGGAAGATCAGCCGTGTCCTCCCCTGCAGACAGACATATTTTATGATGTAGCTTTTTCCAAGCATCAGAAAAACGTTCGGAAATGGAGTGATCCTGTGTCATCCCCTTTGGCCACTGTCATTACGCCCTCCTACAACCAGGGCCGATATATCAGAGAAACAATAGAGAGCATTCTGCGCCAAGACTATCCGCAGCTCGAGCACATCGTGATCGACGGGGGCTCTACGGACGAGACGCTCGCGATCCTCAGACACTACGCCCAGACCGATCCCCGCTTTCGCTTTGTCTCCGAGCCTGACAGGGGCCAGTCTCATGCGATCAACAAGGGACTTGCCATGGCGAGAGGCGAGATCATCGGCTGGGTGAATTCTGACGACACGTATTTGCCCGGTGCCGTCCAAAAGGCGGTGCAAGCCCTCCAGCTGCATCCTGAATGGGCGATCGTCACCGGAAATGGCTACATCATCGACGAACACAGCCGGATTCAGTATCCCGTTCATTACTGGCAGACGGATGTCAAACAGCTGTACCACTCTTGCCCCGTTATTCAGCCTACTGCCTTTCTCCGCAAAAACGTATTCCAACAGCACGGCGGAGTAGATGAAAGCCTGCGCTTTTGCATGGACTACGACCTGTGGATTCGCCTCTCCAAAAACCATGCCTTCGGATTCATTCGCGACTATCTGGCCAACGCCCGGATTCACGCTGCGTGCAAATCCGCGACCCAGTGGAACACGATCGGCTTTCCCGAGGTGCTGAAGACGGTGGTCAAGCATTACGGAAGCATTTCCACGACATGGATGGGCTATGCGAAACAGCTCGGCATTCCGTACATCATCCATCAGTGCAAGGCGAATGCCCTGTTCGGAGTCTCGCCGACCATCGCACAGATGAACCGCTTCCCCGATCTGTGGGTCCCGCCCCAATTCACGATCACCGTGGAGGCAGACCCCGGCTTTCCAGCGACTTCGCTGCTCATTCGCGGGGCAGTGTTCCTCGCTCCGTCTCCCGGCAAACCGGCCAATCCGTTTGTCTGTATGGCTACCGTCAATGGGCAATCGCGCGGCAGTTTTGCGACAGCCTTGCCCAATTTTACTTGGGAGATCCCGCTCGACCGCAGCAGGACCAGAAATGTGGTCACGCTGTTTTCGTCGCGATTTGCCATGAGCCCGGACCATTTGCAAAAAAACAAGAGAGCCGTCAGCTTCCTGGCCCAGGAAGTCGTCCCTTTATCTGCAGAGGAGGCTGCCTTTTACCGCATCCTGCTGCAGGTTCCCTCGATGAAAACCCCGTGACATCTGCTGCGGACGCTTGCAAAATGGGAACGAAATTATGCTTCTATACCGGTTCAGGGGGAATGTCTTGTACATATCGTATAGGGCAAGCCAAAACCTTTCAAACCGGCCACTTTGGGGCAGTCAAGAGAGTGAGGGGGGAAGTGAGAGATTGGGAAGGCACTGGGCAAATGAAGAGATTCTCGCAGAAGTCAAAAGGCGGACCTGGTATCACAAGATTCAGCTGAGACCCGGCATCGTGACGCCGGGCATCGATCTGCTGACCCAGTTGTGGGACATGACGCGGCAATCGCGTTCGCATCTTCCCTATGCGGGAAAGCGCGTGCTGGACCTCGCCAGCTTTGACGGCATGTGGTCGTTCGAAGCGGAGCAGCTCGGGGCGAGCCTGGTCGTGGCGACAGACTGTTTTCATCCGCTTTACAGCAACTTTGAGTTTTGCAAAAACATTTTGCAGAGCAAGGTCATCCCTCTGTACAACATCACGCCATACAAGCTCTGGGAAGGGCTGCAAGTCTTCCTGATGGACGACGGCACCACTCCGCTGCCGTTTCCCCGACAAATTTTCCACAACAAATTTGACATCGTGCAGCACCTCGGCCTGCTCTACCATCTTCGCGATCCGATGTGGACGCTGTCCCAGAGCAGAAGCGTCGTGAAAACCGGGGGGCATCTGCTGCTCGAAACCGCCTGCATTTTGGACATGAATCAGTCCATGATGGTGTACAACGGCCCGCCTGGCAAAATGAACCGGATCTACGCGGACGACACGACCTGGTGGGTGCCGACAATCCCTTGCCTGCTGGAAATGCTGCAGGGCACCCTGTTTGAGCCTATCCCCGCATCCATCCGCACCGTCCCGTCCGGAAAGCTGGGCAACTATGATGCAGGGCGAATCAGCCTGGTGGCCAAAGCGATCCCTGGCAGCGCGATCGATCCGAAAGCGTACGCCGAGCTGCTGAGAGTGTACCGTAATCCGGGCCTCGTCCCCGACTATTTGTAGCAAGCGACCAAGAGGTGCACCCTGTCTCGCATGGCCGGTGCGCCTTTTGCTTGTCTGGCCTCTGTGTTTGCTTTCTTGAGCGTGTCCCTGGAAAATGGGGTGAACGCCCCGAAGCAGGAGAAAGCCCTTGTACATACGCTGATGGTAGCACGTTCTTTGTTTCAAAAGACTGCACACAAGGGAGTGTTCCAGTTGCCGCAATCTGTGCTGCCTTTGGTGAGCGTCATCACGCCCTCCTACAACCAGGGAAAGTTCATCCGGGAAACGATAGATAGCATCTTGAACCAAGACTACCCCAACCTCGAACACATCGTCGTCGATGGAGGCTCGACCGACCAGACCGTCTCCATTTTGCAGGAATATGCACGAAAGGACCTCCGCTTTCGCTATGTATCCGAACCGGACAACGGCCAGTCACACGCCATCAACAAAGCCCTGGCGATGGCGAGAGGGGAAATTGTCGGCTGGCTGAACTCGGACGATACGTATGTGCCTGGTGCTGTTCGCAAAGCCGTGCTCGCCCTGCAGAAACAGCCTGCCTGCGGCATGATCCACGGACATTGCCAGGTCATCGACGAGTCCGGCGTCGCCTACAGCACCTTCACCAGCGAACAAGCCGCCGATGCCCAAAAGCTGTATCATTCATGCGTGATTTGCCAGCCGTCCGCTTTCATCCGCAGCCATGTCTTTCGGCAAATGGGCGGCGTGGATGAAAGGCTCCATTTTTGCATGGACTACGATCTTTGGATGCGCATAGCCAAAGCCTACCCGATCGGATTCGTCCCGGAATTTTTGGCGAATACCCGCCTGCACGGAGCGTGCAAATCCGTCACGCAGTGGCATTCGGTCGGAGTGCCGGAGGTTCTGAAGTCGCTCGCCAAAAACTACTCCTCGATCCCTCCCGGCTGGGTCTCCTATCTTCCCCAATACCGGAGCATGGGCGTCGTCGATCTGCTCCGGCAGCTCAAGACGCTCCGCTCCAATTCATCGCGGATCACCGGGATGAATCGGTACCGGGACCTGTGGGCCCCGCCCATTTTGCGCATCACCATGGAGTCCGATCCTTCTGTCCCCGCCCAGCTCCTGCTGCTGAAAGGCAAGATTCCCGGAGCCCCGATGCAGCTGCCCAAAGCGTTCACCTTGACGGCGCTGGTCAATGGCAGGCTGGCGAAGACGTTCTCCGTCACCCGGTCGATTTTTGCCGTGGAAATTCCGCTGGATCCCACGAGCAGGATGAACCGGATTGATCTTTCTTCGACGAACGCGATCACGCCTCCCGTTCCCCAAATCGACGGGATGCGCGTAGGCGGCTACCTGGCTGAAGAGGTGCTGCCCCTCAATCACGAAGAAGCCATCATCTATCGGGCATTCCGCCATTGATTTTTAGCCCATGTACATTTTGGTTTCGATGACGGCTGCCGCTCCTGCGATGGCGAGCAGGAGAATGACCGGATAGGCGGCCGGTACATAGAAGTACAGCAAAACGATGGCCAGGGCCGCCCAGATGCCGACGCACCAATAGCAGCCGAGCAGCCGCCCGATCCAGCTGCGCAGCTTGCCGCCTTTGAAATGCACCTGGCGCAGCAGCTGTCCGGATGCGTCCGTCTCGAAAGTCACAGCAAGAAATGGCTTGCGGAGAGGCTCGGTAATCTCGTCAAACACAATCAAATGGGTGAGACGGAAGCTGGCCAGCACGAGGATTGTCAAGTCCAGCCAAGAAAGGTCAAACATAGGCTCTCCATCCCTTTCCAATATTTATAACTTTCCCTAAGTCGTGACAATTTGCTACCATTGTTCACGACAAACCAGAGAAAGGCGTGATGACATGAATCGCCATGTAACGAAGATGGCAGCTATCCTTTCCCTGTCCCTCACCTTCACCATGATCGGACAAACGGCAGAGGCAAAAACGACGAAGTTTGTTGCTCTGAAAAAAGGAATGAACAACGCGCGGGTCCTCGAAGTGGAAAAGATGCTTGACGCCCTGAAGTTTGACTACAAGCTGAAAGTGGACAAGCTCTACAACGCCAACACGGTTTACAACGTCAAGCGGTTTCAGAAAAAGTACAAGCTGAAGCAGACTGGTGTGGTGAACCAGGCGACCTACAGCAAGCTGAAGCAGGTCTACACTGCTTCCAAGAAACCGGCGACAAAGCCGAAGCCACAGCCCAAGCCAAGCACGCCTTCCAAGCCAAGCGAGCAGACGCCAGCCGCTACACTTACGCTCGGCTCCACAGGGGAGCGCGTCAAGGATTTGCAGTCAATGCTCTCCGTTCTCGGCTACAAAGTAACCGCGACGGGGACCTACGACGACTCCACCCGCTTTGCCGTCATGCTGTTCCAATCCCGCAACAAGCAGACACTGACAGGGGAAGCCGATGCGAAAACGTACAACGCCATCGCAGACGCCTATAAACATCACAAAGACGATTCGTCCAAGCCAGGCACGACGACACCGTCGCCTGCCACTCCGCCATCCGACAACAATTCTTCGCAAAATTCAGGCTCTGGCCAAAATTCCAATGCGCAAGTTCCGCTGCCTGCCGAGCTGACTGCCGATGAAAAAGAGATGGTGCAGCTGGTCAACCAGGAGCGCACGAGCAAAGGGCTCGCTCCTTATCAGGTAGACATGCAGCTGACGAAGGTGGCACGGGTAAAAGCGCAGGAAATGGTGGATAAAGGCTATTTCAGTCATACCTCCCCTACGTACGGCTCTCCGTTTCAAATGATGGAAACGTTCGGCATCAACTATAGGGCCGCCGCGGAAAACATCGCCCAGAACCAGACTGTGAGCGGCGCCCACCAGATGTTCATGAATTCTTCGGGACATAAAGCCAACATCATGAGCAGCACGTACGACTACGTAGGAATCGCCGTGGTCAATGGCGGACCGTACGGGAAAACGTTTGTACAAATGTTCCTGAAAAAATAATATGCATGACTAGCCCCCATCAATTCCTCTGGAGCTGATGGGGGTTTTTGATTAGAACGAAACGGCAATCCGGTTGTTGGCGGAGAAGTTTACTTCCTGATTGTTGCAAAGCACGATCCCCTCGACCGTGACAGCCTGACCGGAAGCCTGCTTTATAAACGAGATCTGGAAGTTTTGAAACGCCTCTGTCGCTTTCGGCTCAATCAGCACGGGCGAAATGGGAGCGATCCAGTATTCGCCGCGTTCCTGCGCCTGGGAAAACCAGTCGTCGTCCAGGTACCTCCACCCTTTCATACCGGCGTCTCCCTGCACGGCCAACGTCTCGACCAACCTGGGCGGCAGCACCTGTCCTCCCATTTTGATGGAATCAGCCGGAGTGACACGCAGACATACGATCGGGTTGTACAGATCCTCGGTCCCCGTATTTTTTACCTGCAAAGTCCCGATCAGCAAATACGGACGATCCGGCGAATCCGAATGGATCAGCGTGTAGTCAAAAAACACCTCGGCCGCAAGCCTCTTCTCGGGTTGAAGCGGGACCTGGGCGGGATGGTGGACGATCGGCTCTGCCGCTGCGGGCGGCTCCGCTTCCTCCCCTGCCTGATCGTGAATCGTCAACACCAGCTGATCTTCCCCGCTCTCCACGAGTTCCTCCCAGTCGACGATGCCGACATTGGCGTCTGGAGCATCGGCTTCGATGTTCTCCAGTCCCTCCAGCTCATCTTGTTGCTCCTGGTACTGCGGTGCAGCAGCATCCGTCTCCTGCCTGCTCTCCCAAAAGTCGTCTCCTGGTGAAGCTTGACCCTGCGCTGACTGTCCCGCCATGACGCTGTCGAGGAACACTTTCAGCAGGTTGGGCGGCAAATAGGCGAGCGGTTGAATGCGCAAATCCTCCTGGAAGTAATGCAATATGCCGGACGCCAGGTAAAAAGCGATCTTTTCCCCATACGTCTTGCGCTTGTAAATTTCCGTAAATTGCGGAATCTGCAGCTGCAGATGCACGGCCGAGTTCCCCGGCTTCGCCACCTTGCTTGCCTTGATCACGCACGGCATCCCCGTCTGTTTCAGCTCTGATTGCAGCGATTTCGCCAGTTCTCTGCGATCGTCCGGCTGGAAGAGAATGATCTTCGGCTTTTCCAGCAGCCGCATCTCCTTGACACTGATCCGAATGGCTACATCCGCATGGCTGGCGGCCACGTCGCTTTTCTTGCCAGAGATGACCTCCATCCGATATTCGGAAACAAATCGCTGTACCTTTTCCACGATTTCCTTTTCATAGGGATGCTCCTGGGATGAGGCTCCTGTGTGGAGGACACAGACTTTTCCCTTTAAGAGCGAGTCCAGATCGACCCGCTTGTTCTTCGGGTCCCACTTGAGCTGGAACCCATTTTGCTTGCAAAACAACCGAAAGGCAGGCAAAGCCGTATAGGGCATAGTCCCTCCACGCCGCCCGCCGTAGTAAACCTCGACATCCATCCCAGTCACTCCTTCGCTACAGTAGGGTATCCGCCTTATTGTATGAATGCCTATCGCCATGAGTGAACGGCTCTGCGCGAGATTTTGGGTTCCGGGCGTTCCACCAGGTCCCGGGCGGCATAGCATGACAGGGAAAGGAGTGGTGATATGTCTGTTCAACAAGCACCTATGGTCTCCATCATCATCCCTGTGAAAAACGAAGGAGACAACGTGCGCTCCACGATTGTATCCCTGTTCAATTGCCGTACCCAGTATGCATACGAGGTCATCGTGGTCGACGATGCTTCTACCGATAACTGCTGCCACTTTTTGAAGCAGCAGCTCAAAGCTCCGCAGATTACCCTGATTACCACCGAAGGAATCGGCGCTGCGGCAGCGCGCAATCTGGGCGCCGAGCATGCCAAAGGGAAGTTCTTCCTCTTTTGTGATGCCCATTTGACGTTTGAGCATTTCTGGATCGACCGGCTGATGGAAGTGGTTCTCACCAAGAAGGCAGATGGAGTATCCCCTGGCATCGCCTCCATGACCGAGCCGCACGTCATCGGATATGGACAAAATCTGGATCAGAAGCTCGGCGTCGTCTGGAACCCGAATCCGCACAAGCTCGCGCCAGTCGCCATCTTGCCGGGAGGCTGTTTTCTCGTCTCAAAAGAAGTGTTTCAAAAAGTGGGAGGCTTCGATCGCGGGTTCCGCGTCTGGGGTTTTGAGGATATCGAGCTCTCCATCAAAATGTGGCTGTTCGGGTATACCTGCATGGTCCTCCCCTCTGTCAAAATTTTGCATTTGTTTCGCAAGGTGCACCCGTACACCGTCGTACACGAACACGTCTATTACAACATGCTGAGGATGGCTTACAGCCACTTCAGCGAGCCACGGATCGAAGCTTGCAAAAAGCTCATCCTCTATGCAAAAGCGTCGGAGATCGATGAAGACGTCCTTGCGCACGGCGCAGCCGCTCAGCGCATGCGCTACCTGGCCCGGAGAAAATACGACGACAACTGGTTCTTCCAACGTTTCCGGATCCCTTTTAATCCTCACTCTACCTAAAAATAGGCATTCGTTGACAAGCAAATTTCCTATTGCCCACATAGTATGTAACTGCAAAGCAAATCCCCTAGGAAAGGAAGGATTCTTACGGTGAATCATGTGAAGCCCATCAAGGGTCGCCAGCTCCCTACACCTTCCCCGACGCCAACCGCCACCCCTCCTATCCCGAACAACCTGCAGCCGGAGTGCATTCGCGTCAACAAGGTGTATGACTGGGTCGTTCTCGCTAACAGCTACCGAAACAAGATTGCCCTTCCCGACGATTGTCGAGCACTGGTAGACGCAGCGATTCGCGCAGGTCAAGACATCACCATCTCCTGCTTGGAGCCGATTGCACCCGGTCCTACCTGCAATGTCGTAAGCATTCGCCGTGAAAACATCATCGTCAACGGAACCACCGTTCGCGTCGGTGTCGTCCGGTTCGTATTCGGGGCGACTGTCGTTGTGCGTGTCTTTGCTGACAGCACGCCTCTGTGCGAATTTTCGACCACCGTCCAGTTCGACCAGGAAGTCGTGTTGTGCCTGCCTGAGCCGCTCGATGAGCACAACATCGTTTGCCGCATCAGCGCCATCGAGTGCAACCCAGCCGGAAACGTCCTCTTTGGAGGCATGGTCCAACTCGATGTCATTGTGTGCGTAGAGATCCAAGTGGAAGCGGAAGTCAAACTGGAAGTTCTGGCCAAATTCTGCTCGCCTCGTCCAAACAGCATTCCTGTCCCATCGCCAACACCTTCCTTCCGCTGCCCGCCGATCACATTCCCGCCGCAATGCCCGCAGATCTTCCCGGTTCTCAACTGCGATTGCCAGGCATCCGTGAACGCGCTGGTACCAAGCATACCCGTATCGGTCGGCATTCCGCTCGCGGCAGCAGTCGGAACAATCCAGCTCATCGCCGATATCTGCCCAGTCTGCGATCCATCCAGCAGCTCGTTTACCTTTAACTTCTTTGACAATGTCCTGCCTGATGCACCTCCTGGCGATCAAAGCTTCAGCTTCTCGCCAACGTCGATCAGCTCGCCTACTTGCATCACCGTACTGCCAGGCCTGACGATCCAGGCTGGCCTCACCGTAACCGGTACGGGTGTGCGCACCTTCACTTCCACCGGTGTTCAAGAAACCCTGACGTATTCGTTGACTGTTGCCGAAACCGGCCTCGGTCTGCCAGACGCCATCATCCTGACACTGACCGATGCCAACAATATTCTCGTATTCTCCGCAACCGTTACTGTCGTTCCAGACGAACAGCTGCTGGTTGCCGATTGCGTCACCTTCGGGGATATCGTCATCACCACTCCGTAATTTTCACAGACTTCGATCCTTGAGACACGACGGGAGAAGACCATGGCTTCTCCCGTCTTTTCATTTTTTTCGGCGCGCCGATACAGGCACCAATCCATGAGCGTTACATATGTCTATAGAGGATACCCACATGAAAAAAGGAGGACAACACTATGCTCAAAAAACGGACCTCCAGTTCAAGCAGCGTCACAAGCACCAGTATAAGCAAGGGAAAAAGCGGGAGTGAAAAGCTCCAACTGTTGAAAAAGCAAGCATATTACTACGAAGCCAAAGCGACGCAATACAGCCTGGAAATCGCACAGCTCCAGGAGCAGCTGCAAGCCCTGCTGGAGCGCGAGCAAGCTCATCAGGAGACCGTGGATCAATATGAAGAAGCCGTCTCGGCCCTGCAGGCAAAGGAACATGGGTGGAAACAGGCGCTGACGCAAGCACAAGCCAGACTCGAACAGCTGGAAGAAAAAGTACAGCAGCAGCAAAGTGTCCTGGAGCAACGCGAAAAAACCTTTTCTGCCTACAAGGAACGGGAAGCCAAATGGAAGCAGGCCACAGACGAGCTGAAGGCGGAATTGCTCGAACGAAGAGGCGCGGCCAAAACCGATGACAAACGGCTGCACGACCTGCAAGCGGATTTTCTGGCCCGCCATGAGGAAGCGGAGGCAAACTGGAAGCAAGTCACCCTGCAATGGGAGCAGCAGCGCGCCGAGTTTGAAAGCCGGGCAGCCGCATCCGAACTGCAAAATAGAGAAAAGGATGCGATCATCGCCCGCTACCAGGAACAGGAAGCCTCCCTGCTTCAAGCGCTGGAGTCGCTTCGCAAGCAACTGGATGATACGCCGGATGCGGCCTCTGAGCAATGGAGCCAGCAGTTGGAGGCTACCCAGCAGCTGCTCGAGTCTTCCCTGCTACAGTTGGAGGCTGCCCAGCAGCAGCTCGTCGACACTCACCAGCAATGGGAGTCCTCCCACCAACAGCGCGAAGCCATTCAGCAGCAACTGGAGGTTGCCTTACAGAAGCTGGAGACCACCGAGCAAGAATGGGAGTCCTCCCACCAACAGCGCGAAGCCATTCAGCAGCAGCTGGAAACCTCCCAGCAGCAACTGGAGGCTGCCTTACAGCACCTCGAGACCACCGGGCAAGATTTGGAGTCCTCCCACCAACAGCGCGAAGCCATTCAGCAGCAACTGGAAACCTCCCAGCAGCAACTGGAGGCTGCCCTACAGAAGCTGGAGACCACCGAGCAAGAATGGGAGTCCTCCCACCAACAGCGC
>Ga0255334_1000073_pt1 | contig 117806 bp, 85 predicted proteins | sample EtOH5_35cm_T3_12_FD_202080 | JGI IMG/M metagenome (GOLD analysis project Ga0255334, IMG submission 202080) | Sandy soil microbial communities from University of British Columbia, Vancouver, Canada - EtOH5_35cm_T3_129 | ecosystem: Engineered > Artificial ecosystem > Sand microcosm > Unclassified...
GGCTGGTGCTGTCGCCGATGCCGGGCCTCGTCGTCTCGATGGACGTCATCACCGGCCAGCAGGTCCGCGAGGGCGAGGTCGTCTGCGTGCTCGAGGCCATGAAGATGCAGAACATCATCCGCGCCGAGCGCGACGGCGTCGTCAAGGCCGTCAACGCCAAGTCCGGCGATCCCGTCGCCGCCGATGAGGTGCTGGTGGAGTTCGCCTGATGAATTACCTGGCTCGTGACCCCTACGCGCCAAAGCGCCTGATCGACATCGGCGACGCCGCTCGCGGGCTGGGCGTCACCACGCGCACGCTGCGCTACTACCAGGATCAGGGCTTGATCCGATCGCATCGCCTGGCCCGCAATGTCCGGGGCTACGACCTCGCGACCATCGAGCAGCTCAAGGCCATCGTCGCGCTTCGGGCGGTCGGGCTGCCGGTCGCCGCCATCCGCGCCATTCTGTTCTTGCGCGATCAGCCCGACGCCCAGCGTCGCGCCTTGCGTTCGGCGCTGGCCGAGGCGCTGCGCGAGCAGCAGGCCCAAATCGAGCGGTTGGCGGCCCTGGCCGATGGCGTCGCCACCGACGACGCGGGGCTGCCACCGGCCATCGCCGGGCTGCAAGCCGCCTCCGCCGCGTGGCCGACGACAAGTCCGTCGCCCGACTGAACGCCGTGATCCGGCCGCGCCGGCTTTACGATGCGCCCTATCGCCCCGCGGAGCGATCGCCGCGCGCGGCGTTCACAGCGATTGGCCGTCGTCGATGGTGAAGTCGGCGCCGGTCACGCCCTTGCTCTCGTCGGACAGCAGATAGACCAGCATGGGGTCCAAGGCGTCCTCGTCCAGGATCCGGCGACGCGGCCATTTGCTCATCTGCTTGCGGCCGCCCTCGGTGTCGAACCAGTCGCCCGCCAGTTCGGACCGGATATAGCCGGGGCAGAGGTTGTTGACGTTGGGCCCCGTCCGCGCCCATTCGCGCGCCAGGTGGCGGCCCATGTGGCTGACGGCGGCCTTGGAGGCGCTGTAGGCGGTCACACCCGGCGTCACCATCCTGGCGGTGATCGACGAGACCAGCACGATGCGGCCGCGCTCGGCGATATCGGCCTTGCGCATTCGCCGCGCGCCTTCACGGGCGGTCAGGAACACGCCCCGGACATTGACCGCGAACACCTGGTCGAAATCCTCGACGGAGAGATCTGCGGCCAGCCCCTCGGCCGTGATCCCCGCATTGGCCACGACGCTGTCGACCGGGCCGAAGGCGGCTTCGGCGGCGTCGTAGGCGGCGATCGACGAGGCCTCGTCCGCAACGTCCAGAGCCACGGCCAGACACCGCCCGCCCGCCGCCACGATCTCGTCGCGCAGGGCCTCCAGCCGATCGACGCGCCGCGCCCCGATCACCACCGCCGCGCCCTCATCGGCCACGACGCGCGCGAACCGCGCACCGATGCCCGAAGAGGCGCCGGTGATCAGCACCGTGCGGCCGGCCAATCGCTGGATCTTGCTCATGTCTCTCGCCTCGGGCCTCGCCCGGTCGCCGCCCGTGACGACGGCGACCAAAACATCACGGAACTCTCTATCAGCCCTGGATGCGTTCGATGATGATGGCCGGGGCCATGCCGCCGGCGGCGCACATGGTGACCAGGCCATAGCGGCCGCCGGTGCGCTCCAGCTCGTCCAGGACCGTGCCGATCAGCATCGCGCCGGTGGCGCCGATCGGATGGCCCAGGGCGATGGCGCCGCCGTTGACGTTGACCTTGGCGCGGTCGAGCTTCAGGTCGCGGATGAACTTCTCGGCGACGACGGCGAAGGCTTCGTTGATTTCCCAGAGATCGATGTCCTCGACCTTCAGGCCCGCCTTGGCCAGCACCTTGCGAGCGGCCGGCACGGGGGCGTTGAGCATCAGGGTCGGATCGTCACCCATGTTGGCCATGGCCACCACGCGGGCCCGAGCCTTCAAGCCGTGCTTTTGCGCATAGGCCGGCGAGGCCAGCAGCACCGCCGCCGCGCCATCCACGACGCCCGACGAATTGCCGGCGTGGTGCATGGCCTCGATCTTCAGATCGGGATAGCGACGATTGATCTGCCCACGGAAGGTCGAGCCCTTCGCGTCATAGGGATAGTCGGCGATGGCGGTGAAGGCCGGCTTCAGCTGGGCCAGCCCCTCGGCGGTCGTCTCGGGGCGCGGATACTCGTCGCGGTCCAGCGCGACATCGCCATCGGGGTTCAGCACCGGGACGATCGACTTGGCGAAACGCCCCTCGGCGATGGCGCGGGCGGCGCGCTTCTGGCTTTCCAGACCCAGGGCGTCGAGGTCCTGGCGGGTGATGCCTTCCATGCTGGCGATGGCGTCGCCGCAGACGCCCTGGTGCGACTGCGGATGCAGCATGTCCAGGTGCTCGTTGCCCGAGCCCATCAGGCCAGGCGGAAAGCCGGCCGCCTGCTCCTGGGCGGCCATGGCGGCGGTCAGGCTCATCATCTCGACGCCGCCGGCGACGACCAGATCCTCCATGCCGCTCATGATCTGGGCGGCGGCGAGGTTCACGGTGGTGATACCGCCGCCGCAGAAGCGGTCCAGCGTCATGCCCGAGGCCTTGACGTCATAGCCGGCGTCCAGCGCCGCCATGCGACCCAGGTCCCCGCCCTGCTTGCCCTTCTGCGTCGAGGTCGACCAGATCACGTCGTCGACGTCGGCGGTGTCCAGCCCGTTGCGCTCGGCGATCGCCTTCAGGACCGTGGCGGCCAGGTGTTGGGGGTGCAGATGGGCCAGCGCGCCCTTCCCCACCTTGCCAATGCCGCGCGGCGTGCGCACGGCGTCGATGATCAAAGCCTCGGCCATGGCCGTCTCCTCCCGCGCCTTATTCGTTGTTCGAGCGATTAATTGTTCGATTAATTGTCGTCAAGCGGTTTGCGAATGGGTCGCGCCAGGACGCCATGGAAGACCAGGTCCATGACGTGCTGGACGTATTGCTGGCGAACCTGCTCGGTCAGTTCGGACAGGCCCAGCGTGGTGGGCAGCGCGAAACCGGCGTAGAAAATGTGCTCGCAGGCCCCGACGACGCTGTAATACAACATGCCCGGATCGAGCGGCCGGAACGTCCCGTCGTCGACGCCCTGAGCGACGATCGCGCGATAGGCGGCGATCATCGGCTCGACGAAGATCTTGGCCACCCGTTCGCTGGACGCCTTGTCGCCCCGGACGATCATGTAGTTGATCAGACGGTTGACGTAGGGCGATCGGTAGTAGGTGTTGATGATGCCGCCGATGTGGATGCGCAGCTTCTGTTCGGCGGAGATTTCCATGCGGACCAGGCTGGCCAGATCGGCCATCGATCGCTCGGCCACGCGCTCCAGCAACGCCAGCAGCAAGCCCTCCTTGCCGCCAAAATAGTACTTGATCAGCGCCGAGTTCAGGCCGGATCTCAGCGCGATCTCGCTGAGCGAGACCTCGATCGTGGATCGCTCCGAAAGCAGCGCCGCGGTGGCGTCAAACAGAATGGCTCGGGAATCTCGCCGCTCGAGACCCGCATCCTTAGCTCGCGTTCGCGCCATGCTTCATCCAACCTTCGAGATTGGACTCAGCTAATCGATTGACTAGAAACGTCAATCGGATTTGGCTTCAAGTCTCGGCCGGAGAGACTTCGGCGACGGGCGCGAGCATGGTTCAGTGTCGCCTGATCGAGAACTCAGCCCGCCTTGGCCGACGGGCACGACCGCGCAGACGCCAGGCCCGCCGCCCATGCCTTCGGCCCCTCGGACCGCACCTTGGCCAACATGTCCGGCGCGTCGCTGAACGCCCCGTCGATCCCCTGGGCGAACAGGCGCCGGGCCTCGGTCTGGACGTCGCCGGACCGGTGGGCAAAGCCGGGCTTGGTCGGATCGCCGCAACGCAGATCGACTGGCAGGTCCAGATTCTCCGGATTGACGCTCCAGACATGGACTTTCAGCCCCGCCGCGTGGGCGTCGGCCACGAAGGCGCTGGGCGGCAGGCTGCGGCCCTCGGCGTCGCGCGGCAGGATGATCTGGGTCTCGGGCCCGACAATGTCGGCGAAGGCGGCGATCTTCTTCAGGCCGTCCGGCGACCACACATCCGACCATCTGGCGATATGGTTGGCGGCCAGGATCGAGGCCGGCGGCGGCTGACTATTGACCAGGAACATCAGCTTGATCGGCGTCATCTGGCGCAGAGCGATCAGCGCCGACGGGAAGAACGACTGGATAATCACCGGCGCGTCGGCGGTGTTGAGGCCGTTGGCCGCCAGGACGTCGATCAGCGCCTTCTCCATCGGCAGGCCGATACGCCGGAAATAGTCCGGGTTCTTTAGTTCGACATAGAGGCCCACCGGCCGGCCGCGCGCGGCGCCGGCCTTGGCGATGTCGATGATCTCCTGCAGCGTGAACACCGACTCCCGGCCGTCGTACCGAGCGCTCCCGGGGCGCGCCTCGGGCCGGCGCTCGCGCGATCGCAGGGTCTTCAACTCCGCCAGGGTGAAATCCTCGACGAACCAGCCGGTGAAGGTCTCGCCGTCGATGGCGCGCGTGGCCTTGCGGTCGGCGAACTCGGGATGACTGGCCACGTCGGTGGTGCGGCCGATCTCGTTCTCGTGCCGCGCCACCAGGACGCCGTCCTTGGTCATGACCAGGTCCGGCTCGATGAAGTCAGCCCCCATCTGGATAGCCAGCTTGTAGGACATGGCGGTGTGCTCGGGCCGGTAGGCGCTGGCGCCCCGGTGACCGATGACGATGGGCGCGGCGGCCGGCGTCTGAGCCATGGCGGGGACGGCGAAGGCCAACAAGGCCGCGGCCGACAGCAGAAGGCGTCGCATGATCTGGCCTCTTCCCTAGTGGTGGATGGTCAGGCGCAGGCCATAGACGCGCGGCTCGCCCAGCACGTTGGTCGGCAGGCCAATCGACTTGCCGGCGCTCCCCGCGCCCTTACGGTAGATCTCGTCGGTCAGGTTGCTGCCGAAGGCCTCGACTTCCCAGTCGCCCCGCTCCGGCGCATAGCTGATCCGGGCGTTGAGCAGGCCAAAGCCGTCCTGGAACTCGTCCTGGCCGGCGTCGGGAACCAACAGGCCGGCCTGCAGCTCGGGCCGGTCGTTGTCGTCGGCGAAGAAGATCTTCGAGCGCCAGGTGTAGGTCGGCCGGAAGTCGAACTTGCCGCCCAGGCCCGTCCAGCGGACCGACGCCCCCAGCGAGACCATGTGGTCCGGCGAGCGGGCGAAGTGGTTGCCCTCGTAGGCGCCGCGCGTGAAGCGGGCGTGGTTGTAGGCATAGCCGCCGAACAGGTCGAGGTTCGGCGTCACCGCGAAGTCGGCCTGGCTTTCGAACCCGTAGGCCCGTGCCGTGCCGGCATTGGTGGTCACGAAGGTCGAGCCGCGCTGCTCGCGGGTCTGGAAGTTGTCGTAGTCGTAGTAGTAGAGCGAGCCGTCGATCCGCAGGCGGCGGTCCAAGAGGTCGGCCTTGATCCCGGTCTCGTAAGCCTGCGCCGTTTCGGCCGGCGCGATGGCGAAGATCGGCGTCCCGTCCGGCGCGCCCGGAGCCCCGGCCGACAACACCCCCGGCCGGCGACCGCGCGAATAACTGGTGTAGAGGTTGGCGGTCGGGCTGAGCGCATAACGGCCGGTCAGGCGCCAGGTGACGCCGTCGTCGCTCAGGTCGCGGCTGGTGAAGTCGCCATTATGAGCCGTGGGCTGAGCCGACACCCCGAACAGCGGAACCGGACCGTCCAAGGTCGCGCCATAGAAGCTCATGCCCTGGATCAGCGCGCGGGCGGTGGCGACGCCGGCCGGCGCGCCGGTGGCGGCGATACCGGCCGCGCCGATGGCGCCGCCCAGGATGCTGCGGCCCTGCACCGAGCTCCCCCAGATCGTGGTCTTCTCGTCGCGGCTGTAGCGCAGGCCGCCCGACAGCTCGAAGCGGTCGGTGAAGCGGAAGGTCATGTCGCCGAACAGGTCATAGGCGTCGAGGTCGGACTCGTTGCGCGAGGTCTCGACGTGGCGCGGGTCCAGCCGTGCGGCCAGGGCGGCGGCTTCGGCGCTGGTCAGCACCAGATTGCCCTTGCTGGACTGGGCGACCAGACCCTGCAGCAGCGCGCCGGTGAAGGCGGTGTTGTCGAAAAGCGCGGCCGGGGCCGGCGTGGTCTTGGGCAGGCCGGTGAACGGTCCGCCGCTCAGCATCCCCGCCGCCTGGGCCAGCAGCATCCGCTCGTCGAAGCGGACATCGACCCGGGCCTTGGAGCGCTCGCGGTAATAGTTGGCCCCGGCGAACCACGAGACGCGGCCACCCTTGTCGTAGTTCAGGCGCATCTCCTGGCTGAACTGCGTGCCGCCGACATCCTCCATGTTGGTGAACAGCGGCAGCGACGTGCCGTCGGCGTCGTAGACCTCGACCGCGTCGATGTCGCGGTAGCTGGTCGTCGCGTTCAGGGTCAGGGCGTCGGTGAGCTTGTACTTCACCAGCGCCATGACGCCGTTCTGGTACTGGTCGACGCCCAGTGGGTGGCCAAGCGCGAAGTCGGCGGGCTTGGACAGCCAGACCGGATCGTTCACCCGCGCGCCCGCCAGCACCTTGCCCGTCGCCGGGTCGGTCGGGCTGACATACATCGACTTGAAGCCCGTGCCGTTCGTCTTGTCGTCCTGGTGGTTGTAGATCAGGTCGGCGCTGAAGCGGTCATTCGGCTTGAAGCCGAGCGCGACCCGGTAGGCGTTGGTGTCGATGGCGTTCAGGTCGCCGTCGGCGTTGGGGTTCAGGTTCTTCTCATAACCGTCACGGCTCTTGCGCCGCCCCGCCACGCGCAGCGACACCGTGTCGGACAGCGGCAGGTTCAGCATGCCGTCCAGCTGGTAGTAGCCCAGGTTGCCGGCCTCGCCCGCCACCGACCAGTCGAGGTCCGGACCGGCCTTGTTCTGGATCACGTTCAGCGCGCCGATCAGGGCGCCGCGCCCGAACAGCGTCGACTGCGGCCCCTTGGCCACCTCGACCCGTGCGTTGTCATAGAGCTCGATGTAGGAGCCGCGCGACTTGGAGATCGACACGCCGTCCTGGAACACCGACACGCGCGGCTCGGTGAACGAGTCCCCGCCCGACGAGGTGATGCCGCGCATCACGAAGATCGGATTGTTGGGCGACTGGTCCTCGACCATCAGGCCAGGCACGTGGGTCGACAGCTCGCGGAAGTTGGTGACGCCCAGCCGCTCCAGCGCCTTGCCGCTGTAGGCGGTCAGGGCGAACGGCACGTCGATGGTCTTCTGCTCGCGCTTCTGGGCCGTGACCAGGATCTCGTCCAGGGCCACGGCGGCGTCGCGCCGGGCCGGGCGCAGCGAGATGGTGCGGCCGTCGTCGGCGGCGATCTCCAGCTCCCCAGCGGCCAGCAGCTTCGACAGCGCGGCGCGGACCGGCATCGAGCCCTTGATAGCCGGAGCCTTGCGGCCCGCCAGTTCGGCCGAGGGGAAGAAGATCTGTACGCCGGCCTGGCGCGCGAAGGCGTTGAGCGCCGCGGTCAGGTCGCCGGCCGGGATGTCGAAAGTCGCCGCCGGAGCCTGGGCCAAGGCTGGCGCATGAACGGCGACGGCGGCCGTCGCGGCCAGCAGGGCCGCGTAGCTGATGTCCCTGTAAGTCATCGAAATTCCCCCAAAGCGTCGCGCCACGGCGCGGTCGATGGGGAGACGCTCAGGGGCGCGGCCACCGCCAAGTTCGGCGGAAATTATTTCGCGCGGGTCAGGATCACGTCGTCGCCGGCCTGGCGAGAGGTCACCCCCAGGCTAGCCGACAGAGCCTGCAGAAAGTCGGCCGGGTCCGACGAGGTGAAGCGCCCCCCGACCCGCACCGTGGCCAATTGCGGGTCGACGATCATCAGCTTGCGCGTCAGGTAGCGGTTGTATTCCTCGACCGCGGCCGCCAGCGGCTCGTCCTCGAACACCACCTCGCCGCGCCGCCAGGCTTCGATGGCCTGCAGCTCGGGCGCGGCGGTCGGTCGGGTCAGGACGCCGCCGGCCGTCAAGGTCAGGTTATGGGCCGGCGCCGCGGCGACGGAAGACACGGCGGCCTGACCGCTCAGCACCGTCACGTCGATGACGGGTCCCCGCATGCGGGCGTTGTAGCGGCCGCCCGGCCGCAGTCGCGCCGTCTCGGCCGCCGCGCGCAGCAGGAAGGGCCGGCCGGCGGCGATCAGGCCGACCTCTCCCCGCTCCAGCCACACCTCGACGCCGTCACGGCCCTCGCGCCAGCGCACCTCTGTGTCGGTGTTCAAGGTCATCACCGCGCCGTCGGCCAGCTTGCGGTCCAATCGCTGGCCCACGCCGGTGACGACGCGCTGGCGGGCGAAGGCGCGCGTAGCGACGCCGCCGCCCAGGATCGCGACCGCGCCGATCCCGGCAGCTTCCAGCAGTCGCCGACGCGACGGCCGGCGCGCGGGCGCGGCGACGGGCGCGGCCACGGCCCTTCCCACGCGGGCCAGGTCAGACCACAGGGCCGCGACCTTGGCGAACGCCACCGCGTGGCGCGGATCGGCGCTCCGCCACCGCTCGAACTCCGCCTCGTCCGCCACGCCCGTGTCTAGTCGCGCCAGCCAGGCGGCGGCCTGGGCGGCGACGGAATCCGGAGCGTCGTCCATCGGAGGTGGCGGAAGGGAATCGGGCACAGGCAGGGTCTCGGTCGCGATTTCACCCTAGAGACGCGCGAACCGCGACGCACCTCCACTTTGACGCCTGGGTATTATTCAATCGCCGCGAACGCGCCGCCCGAGCTTCTTCCCCGCCGCCGCCGAAGGCGGCGTCTCGGCCGCCGCCCGGACGTCCGCGTCCATGGCCTGGGACAGCAGGAACATGCCCCGCGCCAGGCGCTTTTCCACGGTCGACAGGCTCAGGCCCAGTTGCCGGGCGATCTCCTGCGGCGGCTTGTCCTCGAAGCGGCGCATGATGACGATCTGGCGGCAGCGGTCCGGCAGCCGCTCCACCGCCTTCAAGAGGCGCCGCAGCTGTTCGCGGTCGATAGTCTGGCGTTGGGCGTTGGGCGTCTCGTCGGCCAGGTCGCCGGCGTCCAGACCCGCGATCTGTCGGATGCTGACCACCCGCGCCCGCCGCAGCTTCTGGATCGCGAGATTGCGGATCATGGTCAGCGCATAGGCCTTCGGGCTGGCCAGGCCGCTCCAGTTCTCCAGCCCGAACAGCTTGGCGTAGGCGTCCTGCACCAGATCGGCCGCGTCGTCGGCATTGCCGCAAAGGCGCCGCGCGTGGGCCAGGTAGGTCCCCTCGTGCGGCAGCACCTCCTCGATGAACCATCGGTCCAGGTCGCGTAGATAAGACATGGGGAGGCGATCCTGACGACGTTCCGTCGGGACTTAAGAGGGGCCTATGTCACCTGTATGAAGGGCGATCCGCCGCGCCGAACCGAAGATCGCCCTTTGGCCGGCCGATTATCCCAGGTAGGTCGCTCGCAACGTCGCGATCTTCGCATCGGTCAGGCCGAAGCGCGCCTTCACCAGGGGGACCGGTCCGCCGAACCTGGCGTCGATCGCCGCCATGGCCCGACGCATGACCTCGGGGTCCGAGCCCATGATCACCTGCAACACCTCCGGCGGCAGCTTGGCCAAAGCCTGGGCCTGCTGGGCCGAGACGCTGGTGTTGGCCGCGCCGTTCGCCATCTGCTTCATGTAGTAGGACGGCGGCGTATAGACCTGGGTCAGGGCGTAGTCCTCGATCACCGTCGCGCGCGGCGCGCCCAGCACCGACAGGATCAGGGCCGAAGCCATGCCCGTCCGATCCTTGCCCGCGCTGCAGTTGAAGGCCAGCGGGCCTTCGTTGGCGACCAGGCGCGCGAACAGGTCGGTATAGTGCGGCGTCAGCATGTCGAGGAACGACACGTAGCTGTCGGCGAAGCCCTGGATGGCCTCCTCGCGCGTGGTCATTCGCGCCAAGGCGGCCATCGAGGCGCTCATGTCGTAGTCGGTGGCCACGACCTTCGGCGCGCCGGCCTTGCCCAGGAACGGGCTCGGTTCGGAGGCGCGCTCCTGCGGGCTGCGCAGATCGCAGATCGCGGTGACGCCCAGCCTCGACAGATAGGCGTAGTCGGCCAGGGTCAGACCGCTCATCACGCCCGAACGATAGATCTTGCCCCACTTGATCTGGCGGCCGTCGGCGACACGCCAGCCGCCGACGTCGCGGAAATTGCGGCCGCCTTCCAGCGGCAGCAGGCGCTCGGCGACCCGGGTCTGGCGACCGTCGGCCGCCGTCACCAGGAAATACGGGCGCGGCGAGATCGGGGCGTCCAGATCCGCCGAAGCGCCGGCGGCCGTCTTCAGCGGGCGCATGGCCGGCTTCCTGGCGTCCGGGTCGGCGGAGACCAGGACCGAAACCGCCCGAGCGCCGGTCCAGTCCAGGCGAACGGCTGTCGGCGAGGTGCGGGCGGCCTTGGCGTCGAGGATAGTGGCCGCGCGGGCGGCCGGGGCCAGCGCCAGAGCGCCGGCCGCGGTGAGAAAGAGACGACGATCCATGGTGATCCCTCCGCTTAGAACTTGACGTTCAGTTCGACGCCGTAGGTGCGCGGCTCGTTGTAGATCCCGTAGGTCCCCAGGGCGGCGTTGTAGGCCCGCATGAACAGATGGGCCTCGTTGAGCAGGTTGCGCGACCACAGCGAGAGCTGCATGGCCGGACCGTCCTCGCTGACCCGGATGTCGGTCAGGGCCAGGCGACCGTTCACGATCATCGAGTCGTCGCTGAGGGTCGGATCGGCCGTGTTGGCGTACTGGGCGTCGGCATAGGCCGCGTCCAGGTGGGCCCTTAGGGTCGCGCCGAAGGCGGGGCGCTCATAGTCGACCGCCAGGCTGGCGGCGTTCTTGGGCGTGAAGATCGGATAGATCTTCGAGCGGGCGTTGATGAACGGGTTGAAGGCGTCCGACAGGGTGGTCTTGGTGTAGGCGTAGCCGGCCGTGACCGTCAGGCCTTCCATCACCGCCAGGGTGAAGTCGGCCTCGAAACCCTTGGTCTTGCCCGTCGCGGCGTTGGTGGTTTCCAGCGTGCCGCGATTGTTGTTCAGGATCAGGACGTTGAAGTCGACCTGGGCGTCCTTGATATCGCCGCTGTAGGCCGCGACGTTCAGGCGGGCGCGGCGGTCCCAGAACTCGGTCTTGGCGCCGAGCTCGTACATCTTGACCACTTCTGGATCGAACGGGCGGTAGGTCAGCGAACGCGAGTTGGCGCCGCCGGCCTTATAGCCCGTGCTCCAGCGGCCATAGACGTGGACGCTGGGAGCGACGTCATAGGCCAGGGTGACCAGCGGGTCGAAGTGGCTCCACGATTCGTCCAGCGGAATGACGCCAACGATCGTGTTCTTGTTGGCGTCGACATAGCTGGGGATCGCGCCGTTGACGACGTCCAGCGAGCCCTTCTTGGCGTCCTTGGTCAGGCGACCGCCCAGCGTGACATGCAGGGCGTCGTCCAGCACCGGCGGCGTCCACACCGCCTGACCGAACACGCCGTAGCTGGTGGTCCGCACGTGGCTGAAACGGTCGAAGGGCACCGCGTTGAGGTTCAGCGAAAGAACGCTGTAGCCCGTGCCCGTGGCGTTCCACTGCAGGCTGTTAGGGGTCTGGGCGCTGTCGCTGACCTTCTCGCGGAAGTAGAAGGCGCCCAGGACGTAGTCGAGACGGTCGAGCTTGCCGATCGCCTGGAACTCCTGGCTGTATTGGTTCTGGTAGGTGTTGGCGATGCTGTAGCGAGCGAACGGCGCGTTGGGCGCGAACACGCCCAGGATCGCCCCGGCGTTGTCGTATTGGCCTTGTTTGAGCTTGCGGTAAGAGCTGATCGACTTCAGCTCCAGGGCGTCGTTGACCTTCCAGTCCAGGCTCAGGCGATGGCCCCAGGTGAAGCCCTCGCTGAGGCGCAGCGGCACGCCGACGGTGGCCGCCTTGGCGCGGTCGGGCTGCGGCGGCGCGATCGGGGCGGTCGGATAAAGGCCCTTCGAGATCAGCTGCACCAGGTAGGGCGTGCTGCCGTCGTAGGAATCGTCGAAGGCATAGTCGGCGCTGAAGCCGTCGACGGGCTTCCACAGGGCTTCGATCTGGAAGCCGCGCTTGTCGTAGCTGTTGAAGTCCGGCTGGCCCGAGGTGGTCGGGTTCTCCGCCGTGCCGTCGCGCTTGCTGAGCAAGGCGTCGACCTTGACGCTGACGTTATTGTACTCGGGCAGGTCGATGTGGGTCTCGGCCTTGTAGGAATTGAAGTTGCCATAACCCAGCGTCGTGCTGGCGCCGAACACGCCGGTCGGCGCCTTGGTGACGATGCTGATCGCCCCGCCTTCGGTGTTGCGGCCGAACAGCGTGCCCTGCGGTCCCTTCAGCACCTCGATGCGCTCGACGTCGTACAGCGCCGAGCCCAGGCCCTGAGCACGACCCAGATAGACGCCGTTGATATAGACGCCGACCGCCTGGTCGCGGGCCGGCTGGTTGGCGTCGCCGGACGAGCCCACGCCGCGCATGCCGATCGTCAGGGCCGATTTGCGCGAGAAGAACGGGGCCACGCGCAGGGTCGGGATCGAGCCGTCGCCCAGGTCCTCGATCGACTGGACGTGGCGGGCCTTCAGGGCCTCGCTATCCATGGCCGAGATCGCGATCGGAGTGTCCTGCAGGTTGGTCTTGCGCTTCTGGGCTGTGACCACGACCTCCTCGAGGCTCACCGTGCTGTCCGCGGCGGCGGGTGCGGCGGCGCTGAGCTCGGCCGCGTGGGCCGCGCCGCAAAGCGCCAGAGCGGCCACGCCGGCCAGCAGGCCGGCGCGCAACGCCGACGTCTCAAATCCCCGATTCATGGTGTGTCCCCTGGATGCCCGAACGACTGTCGGCGTCGAGGCGGCATCTAGGCTTTGCGCGTGACCTTAGAACGAATGTTATGTTGCAGTTCCATGAAGCTCGGCGTTATCCAGCGGCCAAGCTTGCGATCCTCGTCCGACCAGGGAATATGCGACATGCCCTTGCGCCCGCCCTATTCCTCCTCGGCCAGATCATCCGCCAGCGCGAACGTTCTGGAACCTCAGGACAATACACGACAGCGCTTGATCGCCGCCGCGGCGACCCTGATCGCCGAGGGCGGAATCGCCGCCGCCTCGGCGCGCGCGATCGCCGCTCAGGCCGGATCCTCGGCCAGCGCGATCAACTACAATTTTGGCAACATAGAACGATTGTTACTGACTGTCTTCGAGCAAGGCGTCGAAGAGACCCGCGTCTGGCTGGCCAGTCGCACGCGCGAGATCGCCGCCCTGCCCCGCACCGCCGACGGCGCGGTGTGGGCGCTGACACACTTGATCCTGGCGTGGACTTCACAGGCCCGCTCACGCGCGCTTGTCTACCAGGAAGCCCTGGCCGCGAATGCGGGCCAGGGCGCCGCGGCCGCCTGGACGCGCCTGTGGCAGGATTTCTGGACGGAGACGGCGGCCCTGTTCGGGCTGGATCCGATCGATGGCCGAATGATGCATGTCCTCTTCGAGTCGGAGGCCCTCTATCACCTGTCGACCTGGTCGCCGGCCCTGGAGGCCGCGGCGCTGACCGAGATGGTCGAGCATTTCGCCTCGATCTGGCTCGACACGCCCCCTCGCGCGCCCTGGGGCGCGGCGGCCCTGGCCGCGGAGGCGGCCGGCGCCCGTCCGTACAATTCCGTGCCGCCAGCAGCCTTGCGCATCGCGAAGGCCGCCGCCGAGGTCGTGGAGGAAAAAGGCCTGACGGGACTGACCCACCGCGCCGTCGCCACCCGCGCGGGCGTGACGACCGGCTCGGTCACCCACCACTTCCGTTCGATCGAGGACCTCGTCGCCGGCGCGATCCGCGGTCAGGTGCAGTTGATGACCGAACAGGTCCGCGCCCAGAGCAATCCGCCACCCTCGGTCGACGAGATTCAGACCGTCGAGCAATATTTCGAGGCTCTGCGCCACCACGTGGCGTCCGGAGCGCCGCCCAGCCCGGTCCTGCGTCGCCGACGCCTGTTCCTGGCCGCCGTGCGGCGCGAGGATCTCGCCGCCTCGGGCGCGGTCATCCGTTTCTCACAGGGTGGCACCACGCGCGACACCCTGGAGCGGATCTTCAGCCTGCCCGAGAGCGACCTGGTTCTACATGCCGGCGTGGTGTCACGCTTGCTGTCGGCCATCTGGTTCGCCTGCGCCGGCGACGCTGAGCCGGCGCGGGCGCGGACAGCCGTGTTCGATCGGATCGAGACACGCCTGCGCGCCCGGCTGACGCAGCCAGGAACCGAGGGCGCGGGCGGCAGGTAGAGTGGGTTGCGGACCTCGCTGCTCGTCAGCGCGACGAGGCGGGATCGCTGAAACTGGCCCTCCCCGCCTCGACGTGCCCCGCCAAGCGATAGCTCAGCCCGGCGGCGCTGATCTCGAGATCGTACCAGTGGGCGCTTTGCTCAAGGCTCAGGGACCGAATGACCCGTGCGCCGGAACGGATCGACAGGGATTGCGACGCGAGGCCATACCGATCGCGAATTTCCAGGTCCAGCGGGCCCGCGCCCCGATTGCGCAGATGGAGCTTCAGCCCGCCGTTGGCCAATGCTCGCAGACGAACCTCCAGACCGACCTCTTCTCCGCCCTCGAACGCCCGATAGAAGCCCGCGGGGCCCTGCACGATCAGTGCGTGGCGCCCCTGGGTCGTCTTCCACAGATCGGAGAGCGAACGCCGGGAGCCGACCGTGAACCGACGCGGCGGCGCCTCGGGCGCCAGGCGATCGGACACGTAGAAGCTGGCGCCCGCCTTGCCGTCGTTGACGAAATCCAGCTCGACGCCACCTTCGACGGGTCGAAGGTCGACGGCCAGCCTGTAAGGCAGCGGCCGCCAATTGCGCGACCCAGGCTCCACCACCGGCTCCGGCGGCGTCGCCGGCGCCACGGGCTTGGGCCGCTTGCCGACCACCGCCTTATAGGCATTGAACGCCGCCTGGTCGGGCAGAGCCAGATCGGCGCTGATCGTGGCCAGCTTGCGTGGCGGCTCGCCGTTCGGCGTCTTGAAGTCGAAGGCGGCCGTCAGGTCACCGCAGACCGTCCGACGCCATTTGCTGATATTGGGCTCGCGCACGCCGAACCGCGCTTCCAGGAAGCGGATGACCGAGGTGTGGTCAAACACCTCCGAGCAGACCCAGCCCCCACGGCTCCAGGGCGAGATCACCAGCATCGGCACCCGCATGCCCAGGCCATAGGGCTGCCCCGTCGCGGGGTGGCGCTCGTCGTGGGTCGGCACGGTGCTGAGACCCTGCTCGCGGTTCAGCGGCGGCGTCGGTGGAACGACGTGGTCGAAGAAGCCGTCGTTCTCGTCATACATGACCAGGAAGACAGTCCTGCTCCAGACCTCCGGGTTGGAGGTCAGGGCGTCCAGGATGCGGGCCAGATATTCCACGCCGTAGGCGGGCGGCCAGTTGGGGTGTTCGCAGAAGATGCGCGGCGGCGTGATCCACGACACCTGCGGCAGGCGATTGTTCTGGACGTCGGCCTTCAGGGCCTCCAGCCGACGCGGCTCGGCCCCGGCGTGATACAACGGGTCGCCGGGCTTGGCGGTGTGAAACCGCTCGAACGCCATCAGGGTGTTCATGCCGCCGTCGCTGTCATCGTCACTGGCCAGGTCCGTTCCCTGCCGATAGACGCGCCACGAGATCCCGGCGTCCTGCAGCCGCTCGGCATAGGTCTTCCAGCCAGGCCCGAACACCACGCCGTCGGGCCTCTGGGTGATATCGATGTTCGCGATCACCGGCCCGCCGCCCTTGCCGTGGTGATCCACGCAGCCGGTCATCAGATAGAGGCGGTTTGGACAGGTCGGCCCCTGCAGCGACGAGAAATAGGCGTCGCAGACCGTGAACGCGTCGGCCAGGGCGAAGTGATAGGGAATATCCTCCCGCGCCAGGTAGCCCATGGTGAGCCCGCCCTTGGCCGCGATCCAGTTGTCGTAGCGCCCCTCGTTCCAGGCCGCGTGGCCGGTGGCCCAGTCGTGATGCAGGCTCTTCATCACAGGGAAGTTGGTGCCGTTGGTGTCGAACCTGAACGGCGCCGCCGCGCCGCCCTTTCCGTCCGGCTGCCGCCAGACCGCGCCGCCGCCGGGCAAGGTCCAGGGAAAGCGGTCGGCGAAGCCGCGAACCCCGGACAGGGTTCCGAAGTAGTGATCGAAGGAGCGGTTCTCCTGCATGAAGATCACGACGTGCTCGACGTCCATGATCGTGCCGGTGCGGTGGGCGGCCGGGATCTCCATCGCCCGAGCGATCGCGCCGGGCCAGAGCTCGGCGGTCGCGGTCAGCCCCATCGCCGCGCGCAGAAACGCGCGGCGTGTGGCTTCGTCTTGGTTCGCGCTCATCCGGCCGGCCTCAGTAGCGGTATTTGAAGCCGGCGAAATAGCTCCGCCCGCCGCCAACGCTGTTGTAGATGGCGTCCGTCGCGCCGGTGGTGATCGTCGTATAGCTGTCGGTGATGTTGCGCGCCTCGAACGTCACCTGCAGCCCCTTGGCCAGGCGCCAGTTGATCTGGGCGTCGAGCTGGTCGGAGGGCTTGATCCACTGGTCGCCGGTCGGCGTGGTTCCGAAGGTGGTGGTGAACGCGCGCCCCCGGACCCGATAGTCGACATGCAGATCGATCGGTCCCAGGTCGTAGCTGACCCCGACATTGCCCAGATACTTCGGCTGGTTGCGCAGGGAGTCGATGGTGCGCACCGTTCCGTCGGTCAGGATCACCGTCCAGCGGCTGTCCAGGTAGGTATAGTTGGCGCTCAACCCCAGACGGTTGAACGGCGCGGGCAGAAAGTCGAGCCGCCGCTTGGCGAACGAGGCCTCCACGCCCGTGACCCGGGCGCTGCCGCTGTTGAGGGGCGTGGTCTGAGTGAGGATCACCGCACCCGTGCTGTCCAGCGTCAGGGTCTTCTGGCTGAAGGTCTCGTGGCTCAGGTCCTTGTGGAACACGGCCAGCGAAACGAAGCCGCCGGCGAGATAATATTCCAGGCTGGCGTCGTAGTTCGTGGACAGGCGCGGACCAAGCTTCGGGTTGGAGCCGCTGATGACGGGATTGCCATTGGCGTCCACACCAACGGAACGCCCCGGCGCGATGTCCGCGAAATCGGGCCGCCCGATGGTCTTTGTGAAGGCGGCCTTCAGCTTGAGACGCGCGGTCAGGTCGTAGCTGCCCTGAATGTTGGGCATCCAGTTGCCGTAGTGGTTGATCCGGCGCGACGGGGTCGAGACGCCGCCGACGGTGTCGCCGGTGTCGTCCTGATCATGGGTGTTCTCGTAACGCAGGCCGGCGATCAGGCGATAGCGCGCGCCCGACAGATAGGCTTCGGCGTGGCCGGCGAACACGTCCTCGACCAGGGCGTAGTCCGAGGCCGGCGCCCGGTCGGTGGTCTTGATCCCGTTTGCGTAGACATAGGTCCAGAACTTGTCCCAGTTCATCCTGATCGCGGCGTTGTCGGCCATGGTCGCGCCCGGCGCGGCCACGTCCGACAGCTTCAGCACCGTACCCTTGGGTAGCAGATAGTTGGCCTGGCCCTGGTCATAGGTGCGGTCCAGCCGGGTCCAGCTGGCGCCGGCCGCGAAGCCCAGTCCCCGCGCCTCGGGGAAGGTATTCTGACTGTAGTCGGCCTTCACCGCGCTGACCTTGTCGCGCAGGTCCTGATCGCGGACGTAGGAGGCCGTGGTGTTGCGGTTGATCCAGTTGGCCGGGTCGTTGTAGGTCGCCGGACTGTCGTACCGGGTCGTCGGCAAGTCACCGTTCAGGTCATAGTGACCCGACAGATTGCTCAGCTGAAACGTCTCCGGGTAACGGGTGACGATGGTGTTGTTGAAGTCGGTATAGTTGGCGCGCACCGCCAACACCCCCGCGCGACCGACCTGATAGTCGACGCCGCCGCCCAGCATCTTGGCTTTGCGCTTGATGTCGTAATCGTACTGCTTGGTCTGGCCGATCGCCTTGTTGAAGTCGGCGGCGCCGTTGCTGAAGTTCGTGGTGCGGCCGGCGGTGTTGTAGATGTAGGTCCCTTCCCGATCCAGGTACTGGCGCCGGGAGTCGTCGATGATCGTGCCGGACAGGAAGGCGTACAGCCCGTCGTTCTTGCGCATCTCGACCTTGGCGTAGCCGACCGCGTTCTTGACGTCCTTGTCGTAGAGACTGCTGCTGTAGATATTGCTGGCGTTGACCTGGTCCTCGCCGTTGACCTGCGCATAGGTGTCGACGCCGCCGTATTTGTCGGAGTTTCGCATCCGCTGGGCGTTGAAACCCACGACCACGCCATATTGACGGTCAGCGCCGAAGGTCGTCTTCGCGGCTCCGTAGAGGCGCATCGACGGCCCGGAATTGACGATGCTGTCCTGGTCGAAGCGGCCGATGCGGCCGCCCAGCGACAGGTAGGGCCGGCTGCCCCCGTCGAAGGCGCGCAGGGTGCGCAGCGAGATGTGACCGCCGACCGAATTGCCGTCCTGGTCGGGCGTCACCGTCTTGTAGACGCTGGTTTCCTTGATGATCGACGATGGGAAGACCCCGATCTGCGCGCCGCGATTGTTCTGGCTGCTGAACCAGATCGGGTTCCCGTCGATGTCCATGCTGTTGTAGCGGGAATCGAACGCCCGGACCGACACATACCCACCGTCGCTGGTGCCGTAGTACTTGTCGGCGCTGACGCCGACCACGCGGTCCAGCGCTTCGGGCAGGGTCGTATCCGGCGTGTTCTCGATGTCCGAGACCGTCACCGAATCCGAGATCCCCGGGGTCAGCCGCTTGATCTGCTCGTGTGGCGTATCGATGGTGCGGCGGCCGATCACGACGACCGCGCCGATGTCGGCCACGTCCTGCGCCGCCGCCGCGCTCCCCTGGGCGGCGACCCGGATGATAAAGCCCCCCGTCGCCGTGCCCTCGAACGTAAGGCCCGACCCCGCCAGCAGGCGCCGCAGGGCCTCTTCGTTCAGATACCGCCCCTTGAGCGAGGGCGCGGTCTTGCCGCGCACCAGACCGGGGTCGAAGACGATGTCCTTGCCGCTCTGCAGCGCGAACACGCGCAGCGCCGAGCCCAACGCCTGCGGGGTGATCTCGAACGCACGGGCCTGGGTTTGGGCGCAGGCGGTCTGAGCCGATAGGGCCAAGACAATCGCCAAGGCCGAGCCGCCCATGAACTGGGCGGGCAAGAATTTCTGCTGCATGGTCATCCCCGTCGACCGGTCCTCGCCGGCAGTTCAGAAGACGCAGCCCGCTCTCCTTACCCCTGAAATCTTATCGTGAACTTTTGACGACATCTGGCGCCTGGATACGAGCATCCGCGGCCTGCGATCCCAGGACGATTTGCTTGTCGTCGTTCTTGACGATCCTTATCGGGAAGGCGCCGACGACCTCGCTCACGACGTCATAAGGTCGCCCGGTATGGAACACGCCGCTGATCCGGATATCGCCAAGCCGAGGATCGGCCAGCACGATCTGGGGGCCGCCGTAGCGATTCAGGTCCGCGACCGCCTCGTCCAGTCTGACATTGTCCAGCACGACACGTCCGTACCGCCACGCGCTGGACTGAACCACATTGGCCTCCCGCGCGATGGAGGGTTTGGCGCCGTCGAGATCCAGGGACTGACCGGCCGACAGGTAGAGCGCCGGCTTGACGGCTGGAACGGTTGAGGACCTCGCCAGGAGGCGCTTGCTTTCCGACGGATCGACGCCGTGAAAGATCGCCAGACGCCCTTCCTCCAGCACCACCTCGGCGCGGTCGTCCAGTCGCCGCACCTCGAACGCGGTTCCGACGGCCCGGACCTCGTCATCGCCAACGAACACCCGGAACGGCCGCGCGCTGTCCTTGGCGACCCGGAAATAGGCCTGGCCATGCTCCATGAGCACGCGGCGCTCGCTCCGCGTGAAGCGCGTGCTGACCTTGGAATCGGTATTCATCAGCAAGGTCGACCCATCGCTCAGCGAGATGGTCCGCAGTTCGCCGGGCACGGTCGCGTAGTGCTGCGTGGACTGAAGCCCTCCCGCCAGGAAGAGGACCAGCGCCGCGGCCGCGGCCAACCCTCCCGCGCCAACGCCCCATTGCGCCAGCCGCCGACCAAATCCCGACCACAAGGGCGAGAACTGCAGCACGGCGCGCGCCTTGGGATCGTCGCCCCACGCCGCCACGGAATCCCAGATCGTCACGTGAACCGAGAAGGCCTCCACATGGGCGGCGTCCGCCTCCAGCCAGGCGTTGAAGGCCTCCCGATCCGCCTGGGTCCGTTGATCGGAATGCAGGCGCACGACCCAGGCCGCGGCCTCTCCTTCAATGCGTTCAGCGTCGGTCATGATCAGGAAGCCGTTGTCGAAGATGACTGAGAGCCTTGCCCATCTCGCGTTCGATGACCTTCACATTGACCGCGTAGCGGGCGGCCAGCTGGGTGTAGGTCAGGCCGTCCAGCCGGTTCAGCAGGAAGATGTTGCGGGTCCGCTCGGGCAGTTCCCCCAGGGCCTTGGCCGCCTGTTCGAGCGCTTCGCGCCCTTCCAGAATCCGCGAGGGCGAGCCTTCGGGGCTGATCAGCTGGAAGTCCGCGATCGGGTCGTGCTGCCCTTCCCGCCTGACGCTGGCCCGGCGCGCGCGATCGATCAGGACGTGGCGGGCGACCTTGAACAGATAGGCTTCGGAGTTCTCAACCTCGGACTCCGCCACCCGCGCGAGGCGCACGAAGACGTCCTGGACGCAATCCTCGGCCGCCTCGGGCGACAGCGCCCGGCGGGCGAAGAACCGCAGCAGCGGCTTGCGATAGAGCTGCGCCAAACCGGCCAGCGAAGCCGCGACGGGGGCGTCCAGGCGATCGGTCTGTCTCAACGCCGCCTCCCCATCACGTCACATTTCCCTCGAGGATCACGCCGCCGATGACGCCCCCAAGGTATGAAGACGCAGCGTGACGCATATCCCCCGAGCCAACGGCGAAATTCTTCCCGGACCGTCCCGCTCAGGCTCGCCCCGGCCGCGCCGCCGTGCGTTTCCAGGGGCGGGTCGACGGCGGGCTTCAGGCCCTGACCGCTCCGGCGCGACCATCCTCGACGACCCAGGTGTTCAGCGTGGCGACCGTGGCGCGGGGGTCGCGGACATCCGAGATCGCCCTGTAACGGGTCGTCATCCGGTCTCGCCCCACGTCGATCGACATGTAACCGCGCACCCGGCTGTCGAAGAACTTGATCTGCGGATTGTTGGGCATGGCCGCCATCAGGCCTTCATACGGCGGCCCCGACGAGGTGATCGAGGTGCCGACGAACTCGGTGGCGATGGTGGCCGAGGCCGGATCGTCCGCGTTCAGCTTGACGTCATTGGTCCAGAACGAGTGGTAGTCGCCGCTCAGCACCACGGGGTTGCGCGGCTTCAGCGTCGTGATCGCCTGGGCCAGACGGTCGCGCGCGCCGGGGAAGCCGTCCCAGGTGTCGGTCCAGAACTTGGTGTCGGGTCCGCCGTCGCCGAAGCGCAGGCCTGCCATCACCAGGTCCTGCCCCAGCACCGTCCAGCGCGCCTGGGTGTTGGCCAGGCCGTCATACAGCCAGCGCTCCTGATCGAAGCCCAGGAACGTGCGCGCCGGGTCGCGACGATCGGGACAGGCCGCGTCGGTGACGATCTGGCCCTTGCCGCCGTTGGGACCGTCTGAGCAGGGCTGGCGCGAGCGGTACTGGCGGCCGTCCAGCATGAAGAACTCGGCCAGTTTGCCGTAGCGGACTCGGCGGTGGATCGGCATCTGCAGCCGCGCGTCCAGCCGGGTGCGGCGGATCGGCATGGCCTCGTAGAACGCCTGGTAGCCCGCCGCGCGGCGGCGCAGGAAGGCTTGCGGCGAGACGCCGGACGTCTTGGACCAGATCCCCGAATAGTCGTCCTGGATCTCGTGGTCGTCCCAGGTCGCCAGGCAGGGCGCGACGTGGTGCAGGCGCTGCAGGTCGGCGTCGGTGCGGTGCAGGGCGTAGCGGTTGCGATAGCCCGCCAGGGTGGTGGCCTCTTCCAGTCCGTAGGGACGGACGACCTGGTCCTTGCGGTCCGGCCCCATCGAATATTCGTAGATGTAGTCGCCCAGGAACAGGGTCAGGTCCGGGTTCTCGTCGGCCATGTGGCCATAGGCGCTGAAATAGCCGCGCTCCCAGTGCGAGCACGAGGCCACGGCCAGGCGCAGGCGGTCGAGGTCGGCGTTCGCGGCCGGGGCGGTGCGGGTGCGGCCGACCGGGCTCTGCTGGCCCAGCGCGGTGAAGCGGTACCAGTACGGGCGGTCGGGGCGCAGGCCGGCGACCTCGACGTGGACGCTGTGGGCGGCCGAGGGCTCGGCCATCGCGTCGCCGGCCATGAGCACATGACGGAAGGCCTCGTCGGCGGCCACTTCCCAGCGCACCGGGACGGCGGCGCCCATGCCGCCCAGGCCGTCGGGGGCCAACGGGTCGGTCGCCAGGCGGGTCCACAGCACCATGCCGTCGGGGGCCGGATCGCCGCTGGCCACGCCCAGCGGGAAGACATAGGCGCCGCCGGCCCGAGCCTGACCGAAGCGCAGCACGGCCGGGGCGACGACCAGGCCGGACAGCAGCGCGCGGCGGTTCAGGGTAAGCGAAGACATGACGACTCCTAGAGCAGGGTCCACGCGCCGACGCCCTTGGCCTCGGCGGCCGCGCGCACGCGGCGCTGCACCGGGGTGGGCGAGCCGGCGACGCGCGGATCGGTGACGCTGACGAAGCTGGCCTCGACCGCCTCGCGCGTGACGTGGACGGCGACGAAGCCAATCGCCAGGTGATCGCACCAGACAACGTCGCGGTTGCGCTCGGCCACCCGCTGGCCGAACGGGGCGTCCTTCATGGCCAGGACCACGCCCAGCGACGGCCCGGTGAGCGTGCTGGTCGACAGCTCCACGGCCACCCGCCCCTGCTCATCGTGCAGTTCGTTGACGAAGGCCATGTGGCTGTCGCCCGACAGCACGACGGTGCGCGCCCCGCTGGCGCGGATGGCGTCATAGACCCGCTGCCGCTCGGCCGCGTAGCCCGACCAGGCGTCGAGGTTCAGCAGCGGCAGATCCAGCTTGGTCAGCTCGAAGAAGCCCTTCAGGGCGCCCGAGGCCGGGGCCCAGCGGCTCATGTCCGGATAGGCGTAGTCGGCCATCACCGTGGCGCTGCCCAAGAGCACCCAGGGGCGGCCGGCGGCGACCGAGCCGCGCATCTCGCCGGCGATCCAGTCCACCTGCTGCTGGCCTAGCATCCGGCGCTCGGGATCGGCGATCTTGCGGCGGAAGCCGTCGAGGTCGGGACGCCCGTCCGGCAGCCGGTCCAGATCCTTCGGCAGGGCCAGTTGCGCCGCGCGCGCCCTCAGCCGGGTCTCGGGCACGATCAGGGTGGCCAGGTCGCCGAACACCACCGCCCGCTGGATGGCGTAGGGATCGGCCGGGTCCGGATCGCGGATCGGCATCCACTCGTAATAGGCGCGGACGGCGGCGACCTTGCGGGCCTCCCAGTCGCCGTCCTTGGCCGGGTCATGGTGCTGGGCGCCGTGCATCCAGTCGTCGTTGGCGATCTCGTGGTCGTCCCAGGTGCAGATCCACGGCGCGCGCTGGTGGGCGGCCTGGAGGTCGGCGTCGGTCCGGGCCTGGGCGAAGCGGCGGCGATAGTCCTCGAGCGTGACGGTGTCGCGCGGCGGATCGGCCGGCCGCAGGGTGGGCAGGCCCGGATAGTTCGAGGCGCCGTATTCGTAGATGTAGTCGCCGACGAACAGCACCGCATCCAGCTTCGGTCGCTCGGCGATGGCGCGATAGGCCTGGAAATAGCCCATGGTGTACATGGCGCAGCAGGCGACCACGAGGTCGAGCTGATCCAGCCGTCCGACCGGCAGGGTGCGGGTGCGGCCGACCGGCGAGCGCTGGCCGCCGGCCTCGAACTGGTACCAGTAGTCGGTGGCGGGATTCAGCCCTTGCGCCATCACCTTAACCGTGAAGTCCCGCTCGGCCAGGGCGATGAAGCGCCCTTCTCCCACGACCTTGCGCATGGCCGGGTCCGTGGCGATCCGCCAGCGGCCGTCGACTTCGCCCAGGCCCGTGACCCGCGTCCACAGCAGCATCCGGTCAGCGCCCGGCTCGCCGCTGGCCACGCCGTGGCGGAAGGCGGTCTCGGTGGCTTCCGCGCCGGAGGCCAAGGCCGCCGCGCTCAGGGCCAGGCCCGCCCCCACGACCCGTCTGCGGTCGACCGTCATGACAAGCTCCTATCCAGAACGAGGAAAACCTCGCCGCGGCGCGAGACGCGCGCCGCGGCGAGGCCGATGGCCGAAGGGGAAACGGCCGTCGATCAATAGCGCCAGCTGACCCGAACGCCATAGGTGCGCGGCTCGTGCGGCGAGGCCGTCGCCGCCGAGATGAAGGCGTTGCGGGTCTCTTCGAAATAGTCGTCGGTGGCGTTGTTGACCCAGACGCCGACCGCGTACTTGCCGTTGGCCGGGCGGGCCGTCAGGCTGGCGTTGAACAGCCAGTAGTCGCCGATCACCGAGTTGGACGACGTGCTGAACATGTCGCTGCGGTAGTTGTAGTTGGTCTCGGCCTCGACCTGCCAGGCGCCGACGTCCATCACGTAGCTGATGGCGCCCTTGTAGTCGGTGCGCGGGAACGGCAGGCGCTCGCCCGAGCGATCGCTGTAGATGATCTTGTTGTACTGGCCCGTCACCGGGTCCTTGGCCGCCTCGGTGGCGGTGGCGTTGACGAAGAAGAACTCGTCATACTGACCGTACTTGTAGCCCAGCGACTGGCTGATCGTCAGGCGCGCCGTCGGCTTCCAGGTGATCTCCAGCTCACCGCCCTGGATGTGCGACTTGGGGATGTTGATGATCCGGCCGACGCGGCCGGTCTGGGTGTAGAGCACGCCCTGCAGCTGCTGATCGCGATAGTCGTAGTAGAAGGCGGCCAGGTTGACGCGCAGGCGGCGGTCGAAGAACTCCGAGCGCAGGCCCGCCTCGTAGGCGATCAGCTTCTCCGGATCGAACGGGTCCAGCTGCGTGGGCAGGCCGCTGTTATAGGTGGTGAAGCCGCCCGACTTCACGCCGCGCGCCACGCTGGCGTAGCCCAGCACGTCCTTGGTGAAATGGTACTCGCCGCCGACCTTGCCGGACCATTCGCCCATGTGGCGGTCCTTGTCGGTGTTGGCCAGCCGCGAGTAGGTCGGGGCCAGGATCTCGGTCTTGAAGCCCTTCAGCTCGCGGGTCTCGTCCTCGTAACGCAGGCCGCCCGACAGGGTGAGGCGGCTGGTCAGGTCGTAGTCGAGGTTGAAGAAGGCGCCCGTGGTCTCGACGTCCTGCTTGTAGGTGGTCGAGAACCAGTTCTTCAGCGTCGAGGCTTCCGAGAAGTCCGAATAGAAGCCGCCGTCGACGGACTCCGTGGAGTGGTAGAGGCCGGCCAGCCAGCGGAAACTCTGGTCGCCACGCGAGGCCAGGCGCACTTCCTGCGACAGGGTGTCGATGTCGTTGAAGAAGAAGGTGCCGGCTTCGTTCGAGGCCGTGGCGTCCCAATCGTTGAACTCGCGGCGCTTGAAGGTCTCGTAGCCGACCACCGCCGTCAGGGCGGCCCAGCCGAAGTCGTGACGCAGGCGGACATTGGCGCCGACGCCCTCGTTGTCGCGGAACGGCTTGGCGTTGGTCGAGGCGCCGATCAGGTTGGCGAAATAGGGCGTGATGCCCCAGCCGGTGATCCGCGGGTCGCTGTCGATCGGGTAGAGCTTACCGATTGGGGCGTAGTTGTGCGACTGGAAGGCGCGGGTGACCAGACGCAGGCCCAGGCCGTCGGACTTGTCGCGGTTGTAGCGCAGCGAGCCGTCGATCTCGGTGACGTCGCTCGGCTTCCAATCCAGCTTCAGGCGGGCGGCCCAGCGGTCCTTGTCGCCGAGCTTCTCATGGGTGTCGCGGTGATACTGCCAGGCGCCGCCCTGGTCGGTGGTCATGGCCAGGCGGGCCGACAGGGTCTCGGTCAACGGACCCGAGACGAAGCCGTCGACATGGGCGGCATTGAAGCGGCCGTAAGACGCGGTCAGGCCCGCGTCGAACGTCTGGGTCGGGGCGTTGGTGATGACGCTGACCGCGCCACCGGTGGTGTTACGACCGTAGAGAATGCCCTGCGGACCGCGCAGCACCTCGATGCGGGCCACATCGAACAGCGCGCCCTGGGTCATCGAGCCGTAGGGATAGGCGATCTCGTCGACATAGACGCCGACGGTGCCGGTGTTGTTGGCGGCGTAGTCGGTCAAGCCGACGCCACGGATGCGGAACTGCGGCTGGCCACCGCCCAGCTGGCTGGTGACCTCCAGGTTCGGGACGCTGTTTTCCAGGTCGTTGACGGTCTGGATGTTGCGGCGGTCCAGTTCGGAACCGCTGACCACGGTCAGGGCGGCGGCGACCTTCTGCTCGGATTCGGCGCGGCGGCGCGCCGTCACCGTGACCTCGTCCAGACGGTTGGAGACAGCCTCGTCCGCCGCCGGAGCGACCGCCTCGGCCGCCATGGCCGGCCCCGCGAAGATCGCGGCGCTTCCCATCAGCAGAGCCACGAATTTCACTTTCGACAGTACACGCATCACGCCCCCTCTTCCCGACGACAAACGGCCGGAAAAATCAGTTGTTCGACATCGAAGGGGATATAGGAGCGGCCCGTGTCGCTTTGATGAAGCCCGAACAAAGGAACTCTTTCACGCGCCTCCGGGTGAAACACAACCAATAAGAGAATTGAATAATATCGTTCGTTCGACGCGCTACGCGGTCACGGGCACCAGGGCCAGCGCCGCCGCGCCAAGCCGCGCCTCCGCTCCTTGAGCCTCGGCCTCAGGGAAGGCCGCGCTCAACAGGGCCGAGCCCTTGATCCAGATCGCGAAACGCATGGCGCCGAGGCGGGTCATGTCGAAAGCGGGCGGCCAGACGGCCTCGCGCCGCGCATAGGTGCCGCCGCCCTCGGGGCCACGCAGCAGCATGGCCATGTTCTCGAAGGCGGCGTCGCGCCGGGCGATCAGGCAGATCTGCGCGATCAGGCGGGCGTACTTGACGTAGAAGCCGGCGCGCCCCGGGTCCTCGGATGATCCCGGCCGCAAGGTCGGCGCCAGCAGCGCCGCCAGGCCCTCCAGGTCGGCCGGTCGCTCGCGGTCGCGCGGACTGCGGGTGTCCAGATAGTCGGGGATTTCGCGAAACACGCTGTGCCAGATCGCTTCGGTCAGGAACGAGCGCATGTCGGCGAAATGGTAGAGGATGGTCGAGGTCGAAACCCCGGCCGTCTGGGTCACGGCGCGGTTGGTGACCGCCCCGATGCCGCGCTCCAGGATCTGGTCGGCGGCGATGTCCAGCAGACGCATCTTCACCGACCCCGGTGCGTGACGCTTGCTGGGCGGCTCGGGCAGAACCAGGGCGTCGGTGAACCATCGCGCCACCTTGGCCTCGCCGCCGGACGGCTCACCGAACGCCATGGCCAACAACCCCTCCAGGCTCTCGCGCAGCAGCAGTTCGTAGTCGAGCCGCCGCGCCAGGGCCGCGGCGTAAAGCTCTTCCATCAGCAGATAGGGCAGATAGACAGCGCCCAGGCGCGCGAGCCGGGCGTCACGGGCCAGCAGCTCCTCCAGCTTGCTTCGCCGCATCGCCAACCAGCGCGCCAGCGGTTCGCGCGCCGCCTGGGCGGCCTCGGGATCAATCAGAACCTCTTCCCATATCCGGGCGAAGCGCGCCGAGGGCTCGGCCCGCGCCAGGACGTAGCGCGCGGTGATGTCGACCATCCGCCGCTGATCCAGGACCAGTCCGTCGACCTGGGACAGAAAGGCGTCATGGAACGCCAGATCCTCCTCCATCGCCGCCTCGACCATGGCGCCCAGCACCCCGGCCTTGGTCTGGAAGAGATTGAAGATGACGGTCGTGCTCTTGCCGATCGCCGCGGCGAGGTCGCGCACCGACAGCGCCGCCAGCCCCTGCCCCGCCACGATGTCCATGGCCGCCGCCACCGTCCGCGCACGGGCGTCGTCGCGGTCAGGAGCGGTGAAGGCCATCGGGTCCGATCGTGCTGGCATCGCGCTATGTAAGCCAGATTCCGGCGCGCGCCGCGCGTTTCTGCTCGCCCGCCCGACAACATTCCGCTCGGTGCTCGGCGGCGTCAGTCGGATCTCATGGCGCAATCGGCCGATCCGCCCCAGAGCACCGTCTTAAGGCCCCTTAGGCCTCCCCCATCACGGAACGTCGCCCCGGTCGTCGCCTCACTTCACGCTCCAGCGCCACGGCGTTGACCAGCACGCCGCCCCTGTCGTGGATCGGAAAGACCTCGACCTCACACCGATAGGCCTCGCCCGACTTGCGATAGTTGATCAAGGCGACCTTCATCCGCTTTCCTTCGCGCAGCGCGCGCGCCAGCGTGCGGCGCGTCGCGAGACTGGTCTTCTCGCCTTGAAGCAACCGGGGCGTTTGCCCCACCAGTTCCGAACTCGAATAACCGGTCATGCGCTCGAAGGCGCCATTGACGTACAGGATGGTCGGCCCTGGATGCGAAAGCTCGCCATCCGTGACAACCACCGCCGTCTCCGAGGCGGCTGTCAGGGCGGCCACTAAATCCTCTAGGCCCATACTCACACAACCCACGCACTGAACTCACCCACCGCGACTGCGGCTTAGATGAGATCGGCCAGATTGCAATTCATTTACCGTTAACCGTGGCCAATCGTCGCGCTTTCAGGTGGTTGCTCGGTTTGGGGAGGCTTTACCTGCGTCATATCTGCCCTTTGAATAGGAAATTAGCACCTCGTTAGTATTTTACAGCAACGTTCACGCAACAATGTTCTCAGAGCGAAATCGAACCGCCATGCTGTTTTCGAATACGGCCAAGACCAAGCAAGCCGCCATCGCCGCCGAGCTGCGCGAGCTAAAGGCTCAGGTCGCCGCCATGGACCGGTCTCAGGCGGTGATCGAGTTCGCGCTCGACGGAACGATCCTTCGCGCCAACGCCAACTTCCTGAACGCCCTGGGTTACCGGGCGGAGGAAGTCGTCGGAAAACACCACAGCATTTTCGTCCCGCCAGCCGAAGCGGCGAGCGCCGAGTATCGCGCCTTCTGGAATGAGCTCAACAGCGGACAGTTCGTCGCGCGCAAGTTCCTGCGAATCGGCAAGGGGGGCGCCGAATGCTGGATCCAAGCTTCGTACAACCCCGTGCTCGATGAGAACGGCAAGCCCTATAAGGTCATCAAGTTCGCCACCGACGTCACGGCCATCGAGAATGAGCGAATGCGTTCCGAGGGCGAGCGGCAACGCGCGGCGGAAGAGCAGGAGGAGGTTGTCGCCAATCTCGCCGAAAGCCTCAAACGCATGGCGCAAGGTGACCTGACGGCTCGGATCAGCGCCCAATTCCTGGGTCGCTACGCGCAAATCAAGGACGACTTCAACGCCGCGATCGACAGCCTGCGCGAAGCCATGAGTGGGATTACGGCGACGACGGGCGGCTTGCGAGCCGGCGCCGATGAAATCTCCAGCGCTTCGGACGACCTGTCGCGCCGCACGGAGCAGCAGGCCGCCAGCCTGGAGCAGACGGCTGCGGCCCTGGACGAGATTACGGCCACCGTCAAGCGAAGCGCCGAAGGGGCCAAGCAGGCTTCATCCGCCGCTTCGGGCGCGCGAACCGACGCCGCCCGCTCGGGTGAGGTCATGCGCGACGCGGTCTCCGCCATGGGCGAGATCGAGCAGAGTTCAGGTCAGATCACCCAGATCATTGGCGTGATCGACGAAATCGCTTTCCAGACCAACCTCCTGGCCTTGAACGCCGGCGTCGAAGCCGCTCGGGCGGGTGAAGCCGGGCGCGGTTTTGCCGTGGTCGCCCAGGAGGTCCGGGCTTTGGCCCAGCGGTCGGCTGAAGCGGCCAAGGAGATCAAGACCTTGATCGCCAGCAGCACCGCTCAGGTCGAACGCGGCGTCAAGCTCGTCGGCGACACTGGCCAGGCGCTGACCGGAATCGTGACCAAGATCGCCGAGATCGATGTCCTGATCTCCGAAATCGCCACGTCTTCGCAGGAACAGGCCACCGGCCTGAACGAGGTCAATACCGCTGTCAATCAGATGGATCAGGTCACCCAGCAGAACGCCGCCATGGTCGAGGAAGCCACCGCCGCGGCCGCCAATCTGAAGACCGAGGCCGCCGAACTGGCCTCGTTGGTCGCGCGCTTCCAGACCGGCGCGCCCGCCGCGCGCGTCGAACGCGCTCAGCCTGGTCGTCATGCGCCAGCGGCCAATCCCGTGGCGCGAGCCCAGGCCAGGATAGCCGCTTTCGCGCGGCCCGGTGGCGGCGCTCAGGCGGCGGCGCAGTCCTGGGAAGAATTCTGACCCGCGTCGAGGGAGACGGCCAGATGGTGAGCGAGAGCGGCCTGCCCAGCGCGGGCCAACTGGAGCTGATCTCCTTCGAGATCGGCGGCCAGGAGTTCTGTATCGACATTCGCAGCGTGAGAGAGATTCGGGGTTGGACCGCGGCGACGCAGATGCCGCACACCCCGAGCTACGTGCTGGGGGTCATCAACCTTCGGGGCGCGGTGATGCCGGTCATCGACCTGCGCTCTCGCTTGGGTTTGGGCATGACCGAAGTCTCGTCGCGCCACGTCATCGTCGTGATCCAACACGGCGCGCAGCTGGCCGGCGTACTCGTCGACGGCGTTCAGGAGACCTTCCAAGTGGACGCCAGCGTGCTGCAGGAGCCGCCGCAGATCGAAACCACGACATCGGACCTTTTCGTCGACGCCATCATCCCGATTGGGGATCGCTTGCTCAGCCGGCTGGTCGTGAGCGCTCTTCTCCCAGCCCAGCGTCTCGTCGCGTAGGAAGCACTCGCTTCAGCCTCCCCATCATCAAGAGCGGCCAGCGTTACGATTGTCCGCTCGCGAGCGGGTTCGGCGCCTGACCCGGGTGGCCACCGCTCGACCGCTCCAGTTCCTGCCGCATGCGTAGCACCTGGCCGCCGAGGCTGGTGATGTCGTTCTGCAATTGGGCGTTCCGGCGCTTGAGATAGTCGTTCTCGCGACGCATCGCCTGGGCGTCTTCGTCGGTCATGGACGCGCCTCCCCGATCGTGGACCGCGGGGTCATGCGAATGACCGCCCGCAGCAGGGCCGCGCGATCAGGATGGAGGCCCGGCGCCAGCAGCTCCTTCTGCGCCCCCTCCCGGATCTCGCCCTTGTGCCGACCGCCAAGGAAGAAGGCCTCGGCTCGCACATCCCGCATCGAAACCTGGCGCACGCCGAAGATCGCCAGCACGGCGCCCCACGGATTCATTGAAATACCGCGCGCGTGAGCTTGCGGACTGGACTGTTCGAGGGGGAGGACATGGCGTCCCTTCAGGCCGACGAGCCCGCATGGCGCGGGGTAATCCGTGGCCTGGACAAGATAGCGCGATCCACGGCCAATAGCTCCCCACGACGCAATCTTTTCCCCGCCTCGCGGCCGCGCGTGCTAGGGTCTTGCCGAGGCGCGCAGTAACGCCATCCGGCCCCGCCCCTCCCAGCGGACGGTCCCAAGGTCCCGAAGCCGGGGCGCCCAGACGCTCTCTTCCAGACATCAAATCACGGTCGACCGTTTCAGGTCGGGCTTGGCCCGGCCTCCGCGCGCACGCTCGCCCCCTCCCCCACGCCCTTGAAAGGAAAACTCTCTTGTCCAAAGGCAATCGTGAAGTCCGCAAACCCAAGACCGCCAAGCCCAAGGTGATCGCCGCCGCCGCCCCGACGCTCTCGCAGACCCTGGCGCCGCGCAAGAAGTAGCGGCCAGCCCCCAGACGACCGAGCGCCGCGGACCGGCGCGCTCGACGAAAAGGCCACGCCGTGAACACCTACCCCGGAACTCGCCCCTCGGGCCCTAAGGGCTTGGAAGATCTCCGCTCGACCAGCGGCCAGCCCTCGCGGCCCCTTCCAATCGCCCCCCGGGCCCCGCGAGGCGCCAGGTCTTGATCCAAGCCCCCCGCCGCGCGCCGCCGACAATCGCCTATCTGATCCTGGTCCATCGCTATCCCGAACAGTTCAAGCGGCTGTTCAAGGCGATCCACGATCCGGCCAACCACTACCTCGTCCATGTCGATAAGAACGCCGGCCCTGAGCTGGAGAACGACCTGCGCGCGTTCCTCGCCGCCTATCCCAACGCCGCCGTCCTGGAGAGCAAGCGCGCCCTGTGGGGCGGCTACAGCCTGGTCGACGCCGAGCTGCGCGGCATGGCCCGGCTGCTCGAGATGGACGCCCGGTGGGACTACTTCATCAACCTGAGCGGTCAGGACTTTCCGCTCGCGACGCAGGGCCGCATCCGGGACTTTCTCGACGCCAACCGGGGCCGGGAGTTCATCCGGGTCCTCGACCAGGCCAGGAGTCGCCCCGAAACCATGGGCCGCGTTCTCGGGCACGTGGTCGAACAGGGCGGCCGCATCATCGACAGCCTGGTCACGCGGCTCTTCTTGAACGACGCCACGCCCTATATCGGCAATCAGTGGAAGATCGTCAGCCGGGCGTTCTGCGAGTTTGTCTGCCATGACCCGTCGGTCGATCGCTACAAGGCCTTCTACCGCAACACCTTCATCGCCGATGAGGGCTTCTTCCAGACCGTGATGATGAACACCGCCATGCATGGCGAGATCGTCAACGACGACCTGCGGATGATCGACTGGGTCCCCGACGGAGACATCAAGCTTCGCCCCCGCACGTTCACCAAGGCCGACGCGGACAGGCTGACGTCGAGCTCGGACCTCTTCGCGCGTAAGTTCGACGCCGAGGTTGATGGGGAGATCCTCGACATCCTGGAAGCCCATTTGCGGACCCAGCTCGTCGCCAGCGAGCGCGCTCTGGCGGCCGTCCCCGATCCGCTCGCGATGTTGGTGGCCTAGACACCGCGAACCGGTGTCTCCTTCAGTCGATCAAGGAGTCGCGGCTGGATCGTCCTTCTGAAGGCCATCCAGCCGGCGCCCGGCTATGCGCGACCGCGACTCCGGGTCTCCATCGCCCTAGATCCCGCTCCCGCCACCGTGGGCACATGGACAGTCGATTAAGAGCTCGCGCTATTCGAGCAACACCTCCAGGAGGCGGACATACTGCTGCCCGCTGTGCATATCGCGCTCGACGACGCCGCCTTGGGGCGACTTCCTGGGATAGGAGATCTTCAGCACGCCCAGGGAGTCGACGGCGAAGCGCTTCACCTGTGTCGGATCGGCGCCATAGGCCTCGCCGATCGCCTCGGCCGAGAGCGCCGGCGCGTCCTTGTACCGCGCATAGGACTCCGGTCCGTCGAAGAAGACGTCAATCGTCACCCAAAAGGGCCCGGCGTTCTTCGAGCGCACCTGGTGGCAGACCTCACGCAGCGTGACCATGGTCCGCCTCCTTGCCTTGTTCGAGGTTGTCCTGGTCAAGATCGACCCAGCGCGTGCGGACCAGCTCGAAGGGATCCGTGGTCTCGACAACATGATTGAGCTTAAACTCGAAGACCTGGCCCCGCTCGATCTCGGCCGGGGAGAACGGGAAGGCGTAGCTGGGCAGCTCGATGCCCATGCGGACAGGAAAATGGAAGAAATAGGGGTTGCAGGCCTTGGCGATCTGGGTGGCCTGGGCTTGGCTTTCGGCCGTGGCCACGAACAGCAAGCCCACCTCACGCGGCGGCGGGGTTCCGGCTCCTGGCGTCTGACCCGAGACAGCGCTCCAGCCATAGGCGCGTAGCGAAATGTCGAAGTCGCCGGCCGCCTCGCCCATCGCGCGATGGATGCGCTCGTTTAGCGCCTGCGCCATTCGCGCCATGAACCCGTCGAGATCGGCCAGCACCGCGGGGTCCTCGATCCCCACCAGCATGACCGTCTGAAATGGCCCGCCAGCGGCCCCCTCCAGCTTCATGGTGTAGGGTCCGGGCGTCCATCGCGATCCGGTGACCCGAACGCTGCGATCGTCCAACGCGAGGTAGGCCGAACCGGTGACGTCCAGCACGCCGCCGGGTTCAACCAGACGGAACGGATCGCTGTTCTCGTAGAGCATGTGGGCCGAGACGGTGTGCGGTTCGCAGCGGTTGTCCGGCGAAAGCGGCGCGATGTCGAAGCCTTCGTCATCGACCGAGAACAGAATGCCGGGGTTCATCGGATTGACCGTGCATTGCCCCCCGCACTCGGCGACCTTGGCGCCGTGCCAGGCCGGACCGGCGGCGGCGCCCAGCATCAGGGGCACGGCGGCCAGGACCGCTGTATCCGTGGTGCGTCCGCCCAGCACGATCTCGGCGCCGGCCCGCAGCGCGGCGACATAGGGCTCGGGCCCAAGCAGGGCGACGATGTGGGCGCAGTCATCAATGACGCCGTTATCCAACGCGCCCAAAGGCGGTAGAGGATGGATACGCCCCTGCGCGTTGCGGGCCTTCAGCACGGCCTTGTCCTGCTCGGAATAGAGCACCGCGATCCTGGGCGAGCTCCCCTGCTCGACCGCGATCTCCCTCACGATCTCCAGGGTCCAGTCGACGGCCTCGTCACAACCAGAGGTGCCACATGAACCGACCAGCAGCGGGATTCCGGCCCTGGCCCGGGCCGCCATCAGGATCGAGAGGTCGCGCTTGACCGCCGCGCGGCTGTACTTGGACTTGCCCGTGCCCAGATACGCCGGGCCGCTGTCGGTGGAGCCGGCGTCCAGGGCGATGGCGTGGGCGCCGGCGGCCAGACCCGCCTCGACCTCGTCGGGCCGCACACCGCCGCCCAGCGCCCCACAAGGCACCAGGACCTTGACGCCGCCCTCCGGTAGCTTGCCGTCATACATGGAGACATCCTTCGGAAAATCGTTTCGAGCCACTAGCCGGCTCGCAGGGGGAAGGCGCCGGTGGCCAGGGCGGCGACCAGCAGCAGGAGACAGGCGGCGATCGCCCACTTCAGCGAGAACCGCTGGGCCTCGCCGACCTCGACCTTCAGCAGACCGGTGACCAGGTAGATCGCCGCGATCAGGGGGCTCAGCCCGTGCACCGGCTGGCCGACCAGCGAGGCGCGAGCGATCGCTTCGGCCGGCACGCCGAATTTCGCGGCCGTTTCGGCGATCACCGGCAGGACGCCAAAATAGAAGGCGTCGTTGGACATGAAGAAGGTCATCGGCATGCTGATCAGGGCCGTGATCGGCGCCAGATAGGGCCCAAGGCTTGGCGGGATCGCCACCAGGGTCGCGTCGGCCATGGCCTTGACCATGCCGGTCCCCGAAAGGATGCCAGTGAAGGCCCCGGCCGCGAAGATCAGCAGGACGACGCCAAGAACGTTGTTGGCGTGGGCGGCCACGCGCTTCCGCTGGCTGGCGATATCGGGATAGTTGACGATGGCGGCGATCGCGAAGGCGCCCATCATCAGCACCGGCAGCGGCGCCAGACCCGTCACCAAGCCGGCCACCAGGGCCAGGGTCAGGGCCAGGTTGAACCAGATCAGCTTGGGGCGCTTGATCGTCGGGTCGTCGGCGAGGTCGAGACGCGGATTCCCCCCCTCCCCCGTCACGACGGGCTCCAGCCCCAGGCGCCCCAGACGCTTACGCTCCCCGCTTCCCAACCACCAGGCCAGGAGCAGGACGCCGGCTAGGCCGATCAACATGGCCGGGATCATCGGCAGGAACACCGCGCTGGGCTCGAGACGCAATGCCGTGGCGGCGCGCGCGGTCGGTCCGCCCCAGGGCGTGAGGTTGACGATCGTGTTGCTGAGCCCCAGCAGCAAGGCCAGGATCAGCGGGTTCAGCCTCAAGCGGCGATAGACCGGCAGCAGCGCCGAGATCGTCACCAGCGCCGTGGTCGCGCCGTCGCCGTCCAGCGACACCACCATCGCCAGCAAGGCGGTGCCGACGGTGACGCGGACGGGGTCATCCCCCACCGTCTTCAGCACGAGCCGGACCAGCGGGTCGAACAGGCCCGCGTCGATCATGACGCCAAAATAGAGCACCGCGAAGGCCAGCATCAGGGCGGTGGGCGCCAGTTGGGCGACGCCTTTGATGATCATGCCGCCCAGATCGGGCCCCGCCCCCGCCAGCAGACCGAACAGGATCGGCACGACGATCAGGGCCGTTACGGCGGACAGCCGCTTGGTCATGATCAGCGTCATGAAGCTGATCACCATCAGGAAGCCGAGCAGCGCCAGGTTCATGACCGCCTCCAGGGTTTGGCGATCATCCTAGTACTTCCAGTTCAGGGTCGCGCCGAAGGTCCGCGGCGCGCCGAAAGTGACGAGGTCCGCGCCCTGGAACACGACCTGGTGGGTCCGATAGTAGCGGTCGGTCAGGTTCTTGCCCCACACCGACAGGTTCCAGTGGCCGTCGGCGCTGTCGTAGACTACGCGCGCGTCGGCCAGCAGCTTGGGCTTGCGGACCGTGATCGGGTTGTTGTCGATATCGTCCCAGACCTTGCTCTCGTAGGCGAGGTCGACGGTTCCGGTCAGGCGCGCGCCTGAAGCGAAGGGCTGTGCGTAGCTGGGCGACAGGGTGATCTTGTGCCTGGGGCTACGGGTCATGTGGTTGCCCGAGCGATCCTGCCCGCGATCGACCAACTTCAGGAACTTGCCGTCCGTATAGGCGTAGCTGGCGCCGACCCGCATCCGCGGGCTTAGTCGCGCGTCCAGCGAGGTCTCCAGACCCCGGATGCGCGCCGTGCCGGCGTTGGTGGTGATGGTGTCAAAGCCCCGGGTGCTGCGCACCTGCAGGTCCTGGTAGTCGGTCTGATAGATCGAGGTGTTCCAGGTCAGCCGGCGCTCCAGCAGCGTGGTCTTGGCGCCGAGTTCGTAGAGGGTGGCGGTCTCGGGATTGAACGGGGTGGTGGCCGAGGTCGCCGTTGACGGCGTGTCCTGGTAGCCGCCGCTCTTGAAGCCGGTCGAGATCACGCCGTACAGCATGACGTTGTCGCTGGGTGAGACGTCGCCGCCGATCCGCCAGGTCAGCTTGTCCCAGCTGTGGCTCGTATCGATGCTGTAACGGGCCGCGGCGCGCAGCAGGGCCGTGGAGTCCAGGTTGTTGAGCGCGTAGTCCTTCTTGTCCTTGGAATAACGCAGGCCGCCGAAGACATTGATCTGGGCGGTCACCGGCCAGGTGGCGTCGCCGAACAGGGCCCAGCTGGTCGTCTGGGCGTCCTGGTGGAACAGGTCCTTGGCCGCATAGGTGGCCGGCGGCGTCGGGCGCGACTTGATGTCGGCCAGCAGACTGTCGGTCCGCTGCGTGTCCGCGCCAAAATAATAGCCGCCCACCACCCAGCGCAGCTTCGAGCTGGGCAGCGCCGAGGCGCGTAGTTCATGGCTGTGGAAGTTGCTGTTCTCGTCCTGGCCGCCCCGAAAATTCAGGGCGTAGATGCTCGGATTGCCGCCGTCGAAGTCCTCGGCGTAGTGGTAGGTCAGGTCGCGATACGAGCCGATATAGGTCAGGGACGCGAAAGGCAGATCCCAGCTGAGATTGGCCCGCACGCCCCAGGTGTCGCGGTCGTTGCGGCCGTTGTTTTCGGCGAAATACTGGTCGCGCTGGCCGTTGATCCGCCACAGGGCGCTGGCTGGTACGTTGGGATCCACCTGCACGACGTGGCGCGCGTCACCATTGCCGCGATCGCGCGTGCCGTCGACGGCCAGGATCGCCGAGAAGGTCTCGCTGGGCTTCAGCAGAAGCTGCACGCGGCCGCTGTTGGTGGCCTGGTCCTCGGCCGCGCCGCCGGCGAAGGCGTTCTTGGTATAGCCGTCGTGGTTGCGCGAACTTAGGCTGACACGGACCGCCGCCTTGCCGTCGGCCAGCGGGGCGTTGACGAAGCCTGCGCCCTCCACCCGTGAATAGTTGCCGACCGTGACCGACGCGCCCGCGTTGAACTCGGCCGTTTCGGGCTTGTGGTTGATGATGCTGAGCGCGCCGCCGACAACGTTCTTGCCCAGCAGCGTGCCTTGCGGCCCCTTCAGAACCTCGATGCGCTCGACGTCGAAGGCGTCGAAGGCCACGGCGGAGGGTCGGCCATAATAGACCTCGTCGATGAACACCGACACCGACGGGTCGCCGGCCGCGCCTCGATCCGACGAGCCGATGCCACGCAGGGTCGGGCGCGGCTGGCTGCTGGGGAAGGTGTCGAAATTGAGCCCCGGCGTGCGGTTGGCCACGTCCTGGACCTGGACGATGCGCGCCTGCTCGATCTCCTTGGCGCCGAACACCGACAGGGTCAGCGGCACGTCCTGCAGGTTCTCCGAGCGCTTCTGGGCAGTCACCACCACCTCGTCGATGATCGAGGTCTCCGGCGTCGGTGACGCGGTCTGGGCCTGCGTTGCCGAAGCGGTCGAAAGCGCCAGGGCGCAGGCGGATGCAAGCAAGGCGTGACGAGCATTCATGGGTGTTCCCTCCGCTGCGCTTTCACATTGACAATTTTCGTCAATGTATATTTTGATATCGCGCTTGAGGTGATACAGAGCCCTACTGATCTGACTCGTCAATCTGTACGAAAATCATCAATATGAATGATGACGCGCTCTTCATGGACGCCGACGAAGCCGCCGAGACCTTGGGCGTCAGCCTGACCACCCTCTATGCTTATGTCAGCCGAAAGGGCATCCGCTCGGAAAAACAACCGGGCTCGAAGAGCCGCCGCTACTGGCGCGCCGACGTCGAACGCGCGCGAAAGCGCGGCAAGCCCGCCGATCCCTCGGCCGGCCTGATCAAGTCGACCGCCGTCACGCTGATGACCGCCAAGGGCCCGTTCTACCGCGGTGTCTCGGCTATCGACCTGGCCGAGACAGGCGGCATCGAGGAGGTCGCTGGCCTGCTCTGGAACGCACCCGACGCCTTCGCCGCAACGGCGCTGGTGCTGCCGCCAGACTACGATGAAGCCGCCAGGGTTTTCTCGTCCCTGCCCCGCACCGCGCGCGCCATCGCCCTGTTCAGCCTGATGGAGCAGGCCAACCCGCGCGCCCATGACCTGTCGCCCAGTGGATATGCCCGCGCGGGCGCCGGCGTCGTCCGCTGCTTCGCCTCGATCGTCTGCGGCGGCGCGCCCTCGGAAACGGGACCGATCCACGAAGTCCTGGCGCGCAATCTGGGCGTCTCGCCGGCCTATGCGGATATCATTCGCCGCTGCATGGTCCTGGCGGCCGATCATGAACTGGACCCGACCACCTACGCCGTCCGCGCCGCCGCGAACGCAGGGGTCACCCCCTATGGCGCGGCGATGGCCGGTCTGGTCGCCGGCCGGGGACGACGCCTGCACCAGGGCCGCGCCGAGACCGTGGCGCGGTTTATCGAGGAGGCGATGAATGGCGATCCACGCGAGGCGGTGCTGGCCCGATTCCGGATCGGCGAGCCGATCCCCGGTTTCGGCGGCCACCTTTACGCCGACAAGGATCCCCGCGCCCAGGCGCTGATCGTCGCGCTCGAGCGCGTTGTTCCCGAACCCCTCTTCGCGCGCCTGCGGATTGTCGCCGACACGGTCGAGGATCTGACTGGCGCGGCTCCCGACTTCATCGTGCCGACGGTGTTCCTGGGCAAGATCCTGGGTCTGAAGGGTGAAGAGCTCGCCATTTCCACCGTGGGCCGCATGGTCGGCTGGATCGCTCACGCCATGGAGCAGTATCAGGACAACGAACTTTTCCGCCCGCGCGCATCCTATGTCGGACGCCTGCCGGGCTGAGAGCTAAGGCGCGACGCCGCCATGGGGCTGGTCATATGCATATGGCGAAGCAACGCCGCCGATCCTTGTTGATTGAGGATTCCCGCCCCTGGCGGCCAGGGCCAAGCCCCGACGGTCGGACTGACCGTCGGGGTCGTGCGGGCCGGGAGGACGCCGCGACGTCAAGAGCGAGGCTAGAACCGCGCCTCGAGTCGGACGTAGGACTGACGGCCAAACGGGTCGGCCAAAGCCTGCAGATAGCCCGTGTACTTGGCGGCCGGCGGGCTCTTGTCGAAGGCGTTGATCATGCCGACGGTCAGGCGGTAGCGCTCGTCTTCGCCCAGGCCGACGCCGTATTGCAGATCGAGCACCGTCCAGGACTTGACCTTGGTGGCGGCCTTGGCGGTGACGGCGATCGCGTAGTCGTCCGCCACGCCCGACACATAACGCACCGTGGCGCTGGCCTGGTGACGCCCCATCGACCAGTCGACGCCGGCGGTGTTGCGGTAACGCGGCGCGGCGGCCGCGGTGAGCGGCGAGGTGATGGCGTTGTTGCGCCGCCCCACCCCGTCATAGACGCCCGTGCCCGTGTCGATGTCGTACTTCAGCAGATAGCTGAGGCTCTCGCGCAGGGTGAAGGTGCTGGAGCCCCAATCGAAGGCGTAGGTCGCCATCAAGGTCCAGGCCCGAGGTCTGGGCGCCGCTCTTGGCGTTGTAGCTGCGCACGAGCACCGTCTGGGCCGCGCCGCTTTGGTCGCGGATCACCTGGCTGCCGTTCGGGTTGGCGTTGATCACCGCCTGGCCGTTCTCGATGGCGATCTGGTTGTCGTACTTGAAGGTCCACCAGTCCAGCGACAGCGAGGCGCGCGACACCGGCAGCCAGGTCGCGCCGAAATTTCGCACCTTGGCGGTCTGTGGTTGCAGGTCGGGATTGCCGACCGTGGTCACGGTGCGGAAGGTGGTGTTGCCCTGCAGCGGGTCGGTGATGTTGACGACGTCCTGCCCCGCGACCGCGCCGACGCCGGGGCCGTTGAAGCGGTAGTTGCAGTTGGCGCCGCCATAGCCGTTCAGCGCTCCGCGACTCAGCCTGGCGAACCCTCTTCTCGCGTCGAGTCGGCGCCTGCGCGACGGGCGCGACGCGCCAACACATTCGGCATCGATCGCCGATTTCACGCCAGTAAGTAACAGCTTCATTATCCAACACCCCGCGCGGCTACGTCGCGGCTATCTGTCTGGCGACGAAGAACAAGGTCCGTCGCCATGGCGCGCCTGGCTTCGCGGACGTCGCGCGCATTCCGCGCGAGGCGCCCTCTTATTTGGCGTGCCGGCGCCCTCCTCGGGGGCGCGGCGAAGGATCGGGAAGACCTATGAGTGGTAAGGCCTCGCAGGGCGCGACAGGAACGACGGCGGCGCTGGACCGTCACTTCGGCGTCAGCGCGCGAGGGTCCAGCGTCCGGACCGAGATCCTGGCCGGGGCCACGACATTTGTCGCCATGGCCTATATCGTCATGGTCAACCCGGCGATCCTGTCCGACGCGGGCCTCCCGGTCGCCGCCGTGGCCGTGGCCACGTGCATCGCGGCCGGCTTCGCCACCCTGGCCATGGGCCTCGTCGCCAACGTGCCCCTCGCCCTGGCGCCCGGCATGGGCTTGAACGCCTACTTCACCTACACCGTCGTGCTACAGATGGGCGTGCCCTGGCAGGTAGGCCTGGGCTGCGTGTTCCTGTCGGGCGTGATCTTCCTGCTGCTGACCGCGGCCGGCGTCCGGCAGATGATCATCGCGGCCATTCCCGTACACCTCTTCGCCTCCGTCGCCGGCGGCATCGGCCTGTTCATCGCCTTCATCGGCCTGAAGAACGCCGGCATCGTGGTCAGCAATCCGGCGACCTTCGTGGCCCTCGGCGACCTGCGCCAGCCAGGCCCCGCCCTGGCGCTTCTGGGGCTGGTGCTGATCGCCGGCCTCAGCGCCTGGCGCGTGAAGGGCGCCCTGCTGATCGGCATCATCGTCACCAGCATCATTGCCTGGCTGTGCGGCCAGGTCGCGTTCACGCCTCAGCCCTACGGCCTGACCGCGCTGACGCAGACGGCGTTCAAGCTGGATATCGCCGGCGCCCTGGGTTTCGGCGGGCACGGTCTGGGCCTGCTCGAGATCATCTTCGTCTTTCTGTTCGTCGACATCTTCGACAACATCGGCACCCTGGTGGCGGTAACCAAGCGCGCCGGCCTTGTCGACGCGTCGGGCAAGATCCCCGGCCTGAACCGCATCCTGACCACCGACTCGGTGGCGACCATGGTCGGGGCCGTGGTCGGCACCAGCACCGTGACCAGCTATGTCGAGAGCGCGGCCGGCGTGCAGGCCGGCGGTCGCACGGGCCTGGCTTCGGTGGTGACCGGCATCCTGTTCCTGCTGGCGGTGTTCGTGGCGCCCTATGCCCAACTGGTCCCCGCGGCGGCGACCGCCCCGGCCCTGATCATCGTCGGCGGGCTGATGATGGCGCCGCTGGCCGAGGTTGACTGGGACGACGCCTACACCGCCGTGCCGGCTTTCCTGACGCTGATCATCATTCCCCTCACCTTCTCGATCGCCAACGGTCTGGCGTTCGGCGTCACGGTCTTCGCGGCGTTGAAGATCGTGCGCGGCCAGGCCCGGCGCGGCGACTGGCTGCTGTTCGTGCTCGCGGGACTGTTCGTGGCCCGCTTCGTCTGGATGACGGCGGGCTGAACCGCCGGACAGGCTCTACGGGGCGAGCTTCGGGACGATGGCCTTCATCTCGCTCTCGAAGGTGTCGAAGGCCCGTTCAAGGCGCCACTGATCGCGCGCCTTGGGACTGGTCTTCAGCACCGCCGCGCAGGATCTAGACGGCGTCGGGCCGCTGGCGTCCGCGCAGGGACCATCCCACAGGCTCGCGCCTTGCAGGAACGCGTAGGTCAGGCTGTCGCGCGACATCTGCTTCAGCTGACCGTAGCGCACGCCCTGTTCCAGCACCGCGCGCATGTATTCGTGAGTCAGATCGCTTCGTGAGACGCCCAAGTCGTCCGTCGACAGGGTCACGGGCACACCGGCCGCCAGATACAGCCGCAGCGGATGGTCCTTGCCTTTCACGCCCAGGATGACGTCGTTGCTGGTCAGGTTGATCTCGACGGCGATCTTGTCGCGGGCCATGCGCGCCAGCAGCTTTTCGGCGCCATCCTCGTAGGCGATGTCGACCCCGTGGCCGATGCGGCGGGCGCCGGCCACCTCGACCGCCTCGGCGATATGGAAGCGCAGGTCGCGCGGCGGCGTCAGGCCCATGGCCAGCTCGCCCGCGTGGAGGGTCAGGGGCACGTCGGGATACAGCGTCTTGAAGAAGGCGAAGAGGCGCATGTGCAGCCGGTAGTCGCGCAGCGACACCGGCCCGTCCTCGGGCTCCAGGATGTTGATCCCGACATAGCGCGGATCGGCTTTCACCAGGGCGAAGGCGGCGGCCATCTGGCCGAACACCACCTCGGGCGGGCGCTGGCGCGAGATCGACAGCAGGTAGCGCAGCGTCACGTCGCAGGCCGGCTCGGGCTTCGCGGTCCCACAGCGATTGAGGGCGGCGATGGCCTTGTCGTTGGCTTCGGCCCCCGCGACAGCCGCCGGCATGGCCTTGGCGATGGCCGGCTTCAGCTGGTCGAGGCGGGCTTGCAGGATCCTGGCGTCCAGGCGCTGGGGCGGCGAGCCGTCGGCCGTCCGGACCCAGGGATCGGCCCACGGGATGGCGGCCGAAGCCTCGATCACCCCGCGCGAGGCGCTCGAACCAGCCATCAGCTCCAGATACAGGGTGTTGTCGAGCGCGGCCTGGCGCAGGGCCTCGGCCTGGATCCGCACGCCGCGGTCCTCGCCGCCGCCCCGTCCCGAGCGACCAAAGGTGCGGAAGAAACGACGATGGCCGGAGATTTCCGGATCGCCCACCCCCTGCTCGAAGCGGCGGGTGGAGAGCGCATCGACGATGTCGCTGTAGAGGTCGGGGTCTCGCTCGGGCAGACCCTTCAGCGCAACGCGATCGGCGTTGGCCTCGGCGGCGCAAGGGGCCGGCAGCAAGGATTGCGTCGACGTGGAGAAACAGCCATCGGCCGCCGCGGCCCAGGCGATGAAGTCCTCGGCATAGGTGCCCCCGCCCGCGTGGTTGTGCAGGTCCGCGCCCTTGGGCAGCTTGGTCAGCAGTATGCGCAGCAACGGTGGCGACGTCGCCGCCTTGGCGAACAGAGCGTCCAGTTCGGCGTCCGCGGGCGTTCCCGCCATGGCCGGGCAGGCCAAGGTCAGACAGCTGGCGGCGAACAGGGCCGCGAGGGCCCTCATGGATGCGGACATCATGCGCTGCCCCCTAATATGGAATCGGCCCCGGCGCGAACGCCGAGGCCGAAGCTTAAGCGGTAAAAACTAGAACTCGAAGCGGGCCCCCAGGCGGACCCGCCAGACGCCCAGCTGGGCGTTCGGCTGCAGGGTCGGCTTGGTGAAGGCGGTGTAGGAATACTGATTGCAGCTGGAGCCGGCCTGCTGGGCGCAGGCGACGTTCACCACCGAGGTCAGCGGGTTGTAGGTCCGGTAGGAGCCCCAGTCGCTGTTGATCAGGTTCAGCAGGTTCTCGACGTCGCCGAACAGCTTGAACCGAGCCGAACCGAGGAACGGCGCGGGCACTTCCTGTTCGACGTGCAGGTCGACCTTGAAGTAGTCCGGGGACTTTTCGGTGTTCTTGCCGATCACGCCCTGGCTCAGGTCGTTGGCCCGCACGAAGTCGCGGAACGCCTCGTAGACCGCCGTCGAGGCATAGCTGACCTTGGAGTCGGCGGTGATGCTCGACACATCCGGCACATACAGCAGGTAGCGGTTGGAGCCGCCGGTCGTACCGAACAGGGTCGAGCGGCTGTTGGACAAGGTGGTGTTCATCGTCAGGCTGTAGGGCGAGCCCGAGCGCAGTTCGCCGAACAGGTTGAAGCTGGTCTTGTAGTCGCCGAAGAAGGCGTGGGCGTAGTCGATGTTGAACTTCCAGTTGTCCCGCACCTCGTAGCTGGACCGGCCATACGCCGGCTGGTTCGGATCGACCATCGGCTGGCCGCCATAGGTGCCGCTGGCCGTCGAACCGCCCGAGGCGTAGCTGCCCATGTCCGACAGCGACTTCACGTTGGAGTAGGTATAGCTGACGCCGGTATCCAGGCCGAAATCGAAGGACTTGCTGGCCCGGGCGACGGCGATGATCGACTTGCCCTTGTCGGTGCTCAGCATGGCCAGGTCGCTGTTGGCCGTATTGGTATAGGTGTCGGCATAGATCGCGCGACCGTCGGGCGCCGTCCCGACCTTGGTCAGCCGCAGATCGGTATAGTAGGCTGCGGAGTCCGCGCGCCCATAGAACAGGTCCGCGCCGAAACGCCAGCCGTCGCCCAGTCGTTCGCCCAGATCGGCCACATAGTCGACCGACAGGTTGGTCTTCCACTGCGCCGGCAGCTTGAAGGTCGGCAGGATGAACGAGGTCGGCGAGGCCCCGAGGGCGGAGATGTTGGTCTGCAGGTAGCTGGACACCAGGGGGTCGATCTTGTTGCCCTGGACATTGTTCAGGGCCGCCGCGCAGATCGCGGCGGCATTGGCCACCGTAGCCGGGATCGTGCAGCCCGTACCGCCGACGGCGCGACCGATAGAGACCGTGTTGGTGAACACCCCGGCGTTCGAGAAGCTGTTGCCGACGAAGACGTCCGGCGCGCCGCCGTTGAACAGGCCCACGCCCGTGCGGACTGTCAGGCGATCGGTCGGCCGCCAGGTCAGGCCAACGCGCGGCTGGACAACCAGATTGCCGTCGATATTGGCGTTGTTGGCGAAGCCATAGCGATTGACGAAAGACGTCTTGAGCGGCGCCTTGTCCTTCATCTCATAGCCGTCGAAACGGACGCCGGCGGTGACGTTCAGCTCCGGCGTGATGTCCCAGCTGTCCTGGGCGCCGAAGGTCAGCTGATCATAGTCGAAGCTGGCGCTGGCGTCCGACAGCTTCCCCGTGATCGAGTACTGGTACAGAAGCTGGCCGGCCTGGCGGGCCTGGAAGTCCGCCAAGGAGTCGAAATAGTAGGTGCCCAGCGAGTTGGCCACGAAGGTGTTGCTGATCTTCAGCCGGCTGTAGGACGCATGCAGCTTGAAGGCATGGTCCCCGAGACTGTAACGGGCGACGAATTCGGCGCCGTATTGCTTTTGCCCGACGACGTCGGCCTGGCTGAAGGCTTCTGTGCCGAAGACCAGTCGCGGCGTCCCCGTCTGGGTGCACTGGTTCAGCGAACCGACGGCGACCGGGTCGAGGCAGACGGTGATATCGCTATAGCCTGGCGAGCCGAACGAGATCGGGACCTTCATCGAGTCGCGATAGTTGACCCGTAGCTCCGTGCTGAAGGCGTTGGTCCAGCGGGAGTTCAGCTGCAGGACGTGGGTCTCGACCTTTTCCGGCTCATGGGTGGCGTAGGAGCCCAGACCCAGGCCCGGCGAGGTGATCGACGAGGTGCCGCCGCTCAGCGCGACCGTCTCACCCTTGTTCTGGATGGTCGAATAGGACAGGCGCTGGTTGTCGTTGATGTTCCAGTCGAGCTTCAGCGTCCATTTCTTGTCCTTTTCAGGACGGCTGGTGAGCACGCCGAGCGTGTCGTAGCCGTAGACTGACTTGGCGATCGAGGTGACCTGATCGACCTGGGCCTGGGTCAGGTTCGGAATGGCGTTGCCCGAACCGGGCGGACCGAAGACCGACGGGACGGTCTCATCGAGCTTCTCGTAGGCGAATGCGAAGAACAACTTGTCCTTGATGATCGGCCCCGAGATGAAGGCGTTGCGCGTCTTGGAGGTCATCTCCTGCGAGAAGCTGCTGCCCTTGGACTTCGTGCCCATCAGGCTGTCGTCCGAATAGGTATAGCCGGCGGCGCCGGTGAACCTGTTGCCCCCCGAGCGCAGAACGACGTTGATCGAGCCGCCCTGGAAATCCCCTTCGGAGATGTCATAGGGCGCGATCTTGACCGACAGCTGCTCGATCGCGTCCAAGGGGATGGGGCCGCGCGCGCTGGGCAGGCCGCCCTGGTTCAGGCCGAAGTTGTCCGAGAAGCGCACGCCGTCGACCGAGAAGCGGTTGGTCCGGCCGTTCTGGCCCGCGATCGAGACGCCGCGGGTGCTGGGGTTGAACGAAGCGAACGGATCGCGACGGGCGATGTCGCGGATATCGCGAGACACCGAGGCCACGCTGGCGATGCTGTCGCGATCGAACACCGTGACCAGCGGGCCGCTCTTTTCCGCCCGCGTGGCGGTCACCACCAGGGCGTCGACCTGCGTGTCGCCCACGGCGATCGGCAGGACATAAGGCTGACCAACGCTCAGGAAGAGATTCTGCGAGGTCACCGGCGCGAAGCCCGGCGCGGTCACCGTTACGGTGTACGGACCGCCCGGACGCAGGCCGGTGAGGTTGAACGCGCCGGCGCTGTTGGTGGTGGCGTTCGCGGTCGTGCCCGAGGGTTCGTGCACGGCGCTGACGCTGGCGTTGACGGAGGCCGCGCCGCCGGCGGTCACCGAGCCGCGGATCGAGGAGGTGGTCTCCTGGGCGACGACCGTCGTCCCGGTGGCCGCCAAGGCGAGCGCGATGGCGCTCGCGGCATAAAGATGTCGCATTTAGGTCCCCTTGAGGTGGTGCGCCGCGGTCCCCCCGAGCCACACCGAACTGAAGTCGTTACGCCCGCCGCGCCCATGGCCGCGCCTACGCGCCAATGCGCGCGGCGAGCCGTGAAGCGGAGTTTGCGGTGTTTCCCCCAACGGTCGGGACACTTGACGTGTCCTCGCGGCTGGACCGACCACCAGGGCCGATCCGCCGTTTCAGGTCGTTACTTCCCGTCGCCGGGAATCTTGTCGCGATAGACGGCCCAGTTGCCCGAGAGCTCGTCGACGACCTTGCCGGCCACGACGAGGGCGGCGTAGGCGGCGGCGTCGCCGACCCCGGCATAAGGCCGGTTCATGCTGTCGACCGGGCTCTCGCCCGGAGCCTGCTGCGAGTAGTTACTGGCGGTGCGCAGAACGACCAGCCGATCGTAGTCGGCCTTGCCGACCACGGTGAGCCGCCGCAGCGCGTTGGCGACGCCGGTGTCCTCCATGGCGGTCATCACGAACCGGCTCTTGCCGCCACTGAAGTCGGTGGCGAGCTTGGCGTAGCGCTTGGTCAGCATTTCGCCGTGCCAGTAAGCCTGGCCGGAGATTTCGTCGCCAGTCAGCACGAAGGGCGGCTTGGAGCCGTTTGGATAGTTGGAGAAGCGCGCCCGCGCCGTCTTCAGCGCGTCGGTGTCGGGAAGCGGGATGCCCTTTGTCAGCCCATAGGCCCAATCCCGCAGGCCGACGTTGAGCGGATAGTAGACGCTGCTGGGGCGGTCGGCGCGCGGCGGCTCGAACGGCGGATAGCCGCCCGTCCATTCCGGCGGGGCCTCGCGCGGATCGACCCACTTGCCAAAGTCGACGTCGATGACGTTGCCGATCCACGCCGCCGACCCCGGCGAGGCCTCGTTCGGATTGACCCCGGCGATGGCCGCGATCACCCAGTAAGCCTTCGAAAGGTCGAAGCGCGGATCGGTCGCCAGAGCGAAGGTGGTGATGGCCGCATGGTTGGTGCCCACGCCGGTGCGCACGATCAGGACGCCCTTTGCCGGATCGTAACCCAGCGGCGCGACGCCGTTGGGGAAGTCCAGAGTCTGGGGCGCCTTGGCCATCCAGGCCTTGTCTTCCAGCGCATAGGCCGTGACGACGACGACTCGGATCGGGATGGGCGCGGTGACCGCGGACGCGGCGGGCGGCGAAACCGGCGCCTGCGCCAGGGTCGACGTCGCCGTCACCCCCGCGAAGGCCGCGGCCAAAAGGGATCGGCGTGTCCAGGCGGACAAGTTCAACATGATCGCAAATTCCCCCAACTCGGCCCTGTAACGCTACGCGAAGACCCCGGCGCCGCGGCGGATCGCCGGGGACGCTGAAACCCTTGTTCTTGTCGGATGCAATGGCGTTGGGCGCACGCCGGTCAAGCGAGCGGGAGAGTGGAAATAAATTCTTACTTCATGTGACGCCGGACCGGGCAACCCTGCGCCCGCCCTGCTGCTTAGGGCAGCGCCAGGAGGCCGCTCGCCGGCGGCGACGCCGCCAGGCCCCATACGCCTGGCCATCCCGCTCCCGGCGCGACATGGTTCAGATCTTTTCGAGACTGGGCGTCATGCAAGGTCGAGGTTTTCCGCGAGCGCTTCTTCCGGCGCTTCTCCTGCTCTCGGCGGCCGCGCCGCCGCCGTCCGCCTTCGAGGTCGTCGCGCTGGGCGTCAACGGCGGCGTGGAAGAGCCGACGAGCGCCTACCATATCGTCGCCCATGGGAACCGGTCGGGCGTGATGTGCGACGCGGGCACGCTGGCTTCGGGCCTGGATCGGGCCGTGCGCAAGGGCCGCTACCCAGGGGCGGACTCGCGCGGACAGGTGATGGACTCCATCGCCGCCTATCTGATCACACACGCCCACCTCGACCATGTCGCGGGTCTTGTGCTGGCGTCTCCAGACGACACCAAGAAGGACATCATGGGCCTGCCGCAAGTGAACCAAGCGCTCGCGGATCACTATTTCAACTGGGTCGCATGGCCCAACATGGGCGACCGCGGCCCCCCCACCGCGCATCGGCAAATATCACTACAAGGACCTGGAACCTGGCGGGACGCCCACGCCGATCTCTGGAACGGGCATGACCGTCACGGCCTACCCGCTGTCACACGGAGGGGTGACGTCGACCGCGTTCCTGCTCCGGAGCGGACCGGACGCCTTCCTCTGCCTGGGCGACACGGGTCCCGACGCGGGCGAACACGCGACGAACCTGGAAAATCTTTGGCGCGCCGTGGCCCCGTTGGTGCGGCAAGGGCGGCTGCGGGGAATGCTGATCGAGGTCTCGTACCCCGACCCGGTCCCGGCCGCTCGCCTCTACGGGCACCTGACCCCGATGTGGCTGAACACCGAGCTTGAGACGTTGCGCGGCATGACGCAGGACGACGCTCACATGCGGGCGTTGCCGATACTCGTCACGCACATAAAGCCTTCGGGAGCGGCGCGATCGAGCCGTACATCGGTAGAGCGGCAACTCGAAAAGATCGGCTTCTTCAACTTCATGATCGCGGAGGAAGGGCGAAAATACGCTCTCTAGCCGCCGGATCACGCAGCTTCGCGTCGACCATCTGTCCGAGGCCCTCGCCCGTCAGGCGCTCACCCGCCTCGCGAAAAAGGCCCGGCGCGAGCCGGGCCAGGTGATTGGATCTCTCAAAACCCGCGAAGGCATGAAGCCCTCACAGGCCTCCTTCTGAGAGCCCTCCGACCGTATCTGGAAGAAAATAAGTCGGGACCAAACCGCTGAGGTTGCCGTTCAATCATATTGCGCGAACGCGAGGCACGGGCTGAGTGACCGATTGGCAGTCGAGCGTCGCGCGTCACGGCAGGATCGGGCGGTATGACGTGCTTCGGAGCCAGGCTCATCGCCGCCGATGGCCCGCGGCGAATGTCGAATCGCTCAACGACCAGCGCCGGCGACCTGCGCGGGCTTGAGGATATGGGTGAACGCAGAAACGAGGTTCGGCCGCTTCAAGAGCCAAAGCCCGAAATCATGTCTGTTCAGCGGCCGACATCAGCCACCGACCTAGTTGCCCGTAGAGCCAGCCAGCGTCTTCGCCCACGCCTCAGGCGACAGTTCTGGCCCCGCATAGGCGGTGGCGAAGTAGGTCTTAAGGTCGCCAGCGAAGGGCCAGTCAGACCCGGCGACGAAACGATCCGGACCGATCCGGCGGATCAGGCCGGCCATCCGGGCGCGGTCCTCGGGCGTCGCATTGTCCTTGAAGACCTGGGCCAAGTCGAAGCGGACGTCGCGGACGCGACCCGGATCCTTCTCGAACGCGTCGGCGAAGGCGCTCAAGGCGTCCAGCGTCACCGCGTCGATCCCGCCCCAGCCCGCCGCGTGGGCGATGACGACGGGCTGGCCGCCGGCGGCCGGCAGGACCTGATCGATAAAGGCTTCGACGTCCCGCGCGCCATAGTCGGCCGCGCCGGTGCGCATGTGGATCATGATCGTCCAGCCGTTGGCGGCCGCGGCGCGGAAGACCGCCGCCAACTTCGCGATCTGGGCCGGATCGCGCAGATCCACGCCGGAATTGGTCAGGTGCAGCTTCAGCCCCGTGACCGCGCGGTCGCCTTTCCAGCGGGCGATCTCCGCCAGGGCGTCGGGCGCCGTCGGATTGACGCTGACGAAGGCGGCGAAACGATCGGGCCGGCTCCGCGCGAGAGCGACCGTGAAATCATTGGCCTCGCGCACCACCCGGGCGGCGTCCGGCTGAGGCGGGCCCAGCGGGCTCTCGGCCAGATAGGCCGTCGACATCAGCCAGCCCTGCTTGATCCCCGCGCCGTCCATCGCCTTCAGGGCGTCGTCGGCGGTCAGCGGCGCGGTGAAGCGCGGGTCGCACGGACTCTTGCGCTTGGGGCTGGCGCAATAGGCCGGGAGGATCTCGAGGATCGCCGGCGAATGGACGTGCATGTGGTGGTCGATCGCCGGCCCCGCCCAGGCCCGGCCGCTCGAAAGCAACAGCGCCAAGGCGGTCGCGCAACGCAAAAGGCTCGACAAGGTCATCAATCCTTCCAAGGAAAGGCGCGGAACCTTGGTCCCGCGCCCTCGCCTGCCCTACTGGCCCAGCAGCGTCTTTCGCCAGAACATGATGCTGGTCCAGAAATAGTAGTCGTCGTTCTCCTTCTTACGGAAAACGTGACCCTCGTTCTTGGCCAGCACGTGCCAGACCGAACCTCCGTTGGCGCGGACGGCCTTGATCATCTGGTCGGCCTCGGACGGCGGCACGCGCGGGTCGGTCCCGCCCGTGGCCACCAGCAGCGGCGTGGTGATCTTGTCGACGCTGGTCAGCGGCGAGATCTTCATCAGTTGCTCGCGCTGCTTGGGATCGCGCTCGTCGCCGTACTCGACCCGGCGCAGGTCACGGCGGTAGGCCTGGGTGTTCTCCAGGAAGGTGACGAAGTTCGAGATCGCGACGTAGCAGTTGGCGCCCTTCAGGCGCGGGCTGTAGTGCGTGGCCGAGGCGTAGCACATGTAGCCGCCGTACGAGACGCCGTTGACGGCGAAGCGGCTGGCGTCCAGGGCCGGGTCCTTCTCCAGCGTGTCGAGGAAGGCGCCGATGTCCTTCACCGAGTCCTCGCGCTTGAACGGGCCGTTGTCGAGATTGACGAACCGCGCGCCATAGCCGGTCGAGCCGCGCACGTTCGGGAAGAACAGCGCGATGCCCAGCTCGTTCAGCAGATAGTTGTTCCCACCCAGGAAGTCGGGACGGGTCTGGCCTTCCGGACCGCCGTGGATGTCGACGATCAGCGGCCGCTTGCCGGGGAACTTGGCCGGGTCGGGCTGGTAGAGGAAGCCCGAGACCTTCTCGCCGTCGAAGCTGGCGACTTCGACCAGCTTGGGCTCGACGTTGAGGCTGGGATCCAGGCCGCCGGTCTCGCTGTGGGTCCACTGGGTGACGGCCAGGGTCTTGGGGTCGATCGAGAAGGCGTCGCCCGGCACCTTGGCCGAGGCCATGCTGAGGCCAATCTCGCCCCACGGCGCGATGTCGATCGCCGCGCCGATGCTGTAGGGGATGACGCCAGCCGGCAGGCCCGTCACCGGGCGGACCGCGCCGGTGGCCAGGTCCAGCACCCGCACGCGCGACACGCCGGCCTCATTGATGGCGTAGACCGCGAATGCGCCATCCGGCGAGACGGCGAAGTCGCTGACATCCCACTGCGGCTCCTTGGAGACCGGGACGAAGCCGCCCTTGCCGTCCAGCTTGCCCAGGCGCTGGAAGTCGGAGCCCTTGTTCGAAGTTAGCCAGACCGAGCCGTCGTGGGCGTACTTCGGATCGACGTACGAGACCTTGGCCTTGGGATCGGTCAGGGGCTTCATCTTGCCGCTGGCCAGGTCCAGTTCGTAGACCATGGCCTCGTTGACCGACATGCGGTTCAGCACGAGCGCCTTGGCGCCGTCCGCCGAGAAGTCGGCGATGTTCCAGCCGCCGCCGGTGACCTGGGCCACCAGGCGGTCGGTCTTGGGGTCCTTCGGGTCGACGACATAGAGGTCCATGTCCGCGCCGTTGCGACGCGACGAGGCGTAGCCGACCAGCTTGCCGTCCGGCGACCAGGCGCCGAACCAGTTGCGGCTCTTGCCGTCGGTGATCAGGCGCGGACGGCCGGCCTCCAGCACGTAGAGCTGGTAGAACTCGTCGCCGCCCTTGTCCTTCTGGATCACCAGCGCGCCGCCCTTGGGCGACAGGGCCGCGGCCAGGATCGGCTCGTTCTCGAAGCTGATCTGGCGGCGGTCGCCCTCGGGCTTGGCCACGACGTGGACCTGATCGGAGCCGCCGAAGCGGGTCTTGATCAGCATCGAGCGGTCGGCGGTGTTCCAGCCCAGGAAGTTGGCGTGGCGCGCCTGCAGATAGGGCGCGGCGGCCGCGACCAGCTCTTGCGGAATGGCCGGCGCGCCGTCGACGACGATGGTGGCGGGCGGCGCGACGGTCTGGGCCGCCAAAGGCGTGGCCAGCGGAGTCGCGGCGGCGGCGGCCAAAAGGGCCAGCGCCAGGGCATGACGAGAGATCATCTGGAGAATGCCTCTGAAGAAAGGGGGAGCGCCGCCGGCGGGGGGAGCTAGGGGAAGCAACCGGCGGCGCAATGTCGGGCGGGCTTAGAAACGCATCCGCGCGCCGACGGTCACATAGCGACCGATCACGTCGTAGTACGGCGAGTACAGCGACGAGACGGGCGGGTTCTTGTCGAAGAGATTGGTCGCGTTGGCGTAGAGCTCGACCTCATGGCCCATGACCTCGGGCAGCTTCGCCTGAACGCCCAGGTCGACATAGGTGTAGGCCTTGATGTGGCCGTTCACGAGGTCGACCGTTCGGTTGTACGTACCCGGCGAGATATAGCGCGCCCGCAGGTTGGCGCTGAACACCTTGCCCGACCAGTCGAGCGCCGCGGTCATGCGGCTCTTGGGCGTGCCCAGGCCGAACGAATAGCCTTGCGACTTGACGTACTCGATCTTGCTGACGCCGTCGTTGGTGGTCAGGCTGTTGACCCAGGTCATCAGCCAGCGGGCGCGGATGCGGCCGGGCGCGTCGGGGATCAGGCGGTCGAGATTGGTCGCGTACGAGATCTCGGCGTCGACGCCGTCGGTCTTGTAGTTGGCCAGGTTGACGTAGGTCGAGACGATCCGCGAGATCCCGCCGGTGGCGTCGCGGGTGACGCGCGAACACATGTCGGCATTGCCGTTGGCGCAGCGCGTGACGATGTCTTGCGCCGACACGGTGGTGATCACGTTGTCGATGTCGATGTCGAAATAGTCGACCGAGATGTTGAAGCCCGGCAGGGCCGGCGGCGAATAGACGAAGCCGGTGGTGAAGGTCTTGGCCGTTTCAGGCGTCAGGTTCGCATTGCCGCCGCCATTGGTCAGCACGTAGACGCTGGAATTGGTCTTCGGGTCGACGATCGTGTTGTAGCCGGTCGTGCTGGTGGTGAAGAGTTCGGTCAGGTTGGCCGAACGGATGTCGCGCGACTTGGTGATCCGTCCCCGGAACCCCGGGAAGAACTCGTTGGTGGCGCCCAGCTTCCACGACCAGATCGAGCCGGTGGTGTTGTAGTCGGAGACGCGGGCGGCGGCGTTGACTTCCAGCTTGTTGAAGACGGGCACGTCGCGGATCACCGGCACAAGCACTTCGGCGAAGGCTTCCTTGACGCTGTAGTCGCCGGCCATGGCCGAGAAGCTGAAGCTTGTGAAGGCCTTGGCCGCGTCCAGGGCGCCGACCGTGCGGTCGACCGACTCCTTGCGGGCCTCGGCGCCGACGGCGACCGAGACCGGGCCGGCAGGCAGGCTGAAGGGCTCGCCGCGCAGGCTGAAGCCGCCGACATCCAGCTTGCTGGTCTCGCGCATGGACGGCGTGCCGGTCACATAGTCCAGCGCCGCCCTCGAAGGCGCGCCCTGGCCGAACAGGTTGATCGGCACGCAGTTGGTCGAGGCGTTGGTCAGGGCGACCCGGCAGATCGGCTGGCCGGTGGTCGGGCTGATCACCGAGTCGACGGCGTTGGCGTAGTTCTGGGTCAGGAAGAACCCAGGGGTGTCGATGTTGTTCTCGTTCTCACCGTGGCTGTAATAGGCGCTCCAGCGCCAGCCGTCGCCGAACGCGCCGTCGAACGCGATGGTCCCCTGGGTCGAGACGCGCTCGAAGTCGATCGTCGGATAGGCCTCGGTGTTGAAGCGGCCCATGGTGAACGAGGTCTGTCCCGCCGCCGCCAGGGCCGACTTCACCGCCGTCGGCAGATAGGCGTTGTCCGACTTGATCGTCAGGTTGCCGCGGTTGTGGTCGCCGAACCAGATGTAGTTGTTCCACATCCGCGAGCGGCGCAGCTCGGCCGTCATCTTGATCTTGTCGGTCAGATCGTAGGTGACGCTGGCCATGGCGGCGTAGCGCTTCTGCGGCGTAACGAGGGGCGAGAGGTCGTCGTTGGACGGACCTTCGCCGCCGACCGAATTGGTGCCGATCACCGTGCCGGCGTTGAAGGTGCGCAGGCTGCCGTCGGGATTAAAGGCCTGCCCCTTCAGCACGCCCGACATGATCAGGCCGCCGTAGGCCGCGTTCGAAAAGCCGACATTGGGGGCCAGGATGAAGCGGCCCGCGCCGTTCGAGACCGTGGCCCAGCGGCCGATGTTCGGCCGGCTGTTCTTCGGGATGACCCCGTCATTGTCGATGTATTCGCCGCCGATCACGAAATGACCGCGGCCGTCGGCGAAGCTCTTGCCCGCCGCCGCCTCGATGCGGACCTGCTTGGCGTCGTGGTACGAGGACTCGCCCGCCTCCACGCCCAGCTTCAGGCCGGTGAAGGTGCGGTCGATGCTGATGTTGACCACGCCGGCCACGGCGCCGGAGCCCCAGGCGGCCGAAGCGCCGCCGGTCACCACGTCGACGCCCTTGGTCAGGACGCTGGGGATCAGGTTCAGGTCGTTGTCGCCCGAGAAGCGGCGGCCATCCAGCAGCACCAGGGTGCGGCTGATGCCGAGGCCACGCAGGTCGACCGGGGCGTTGCCCGCGCCCGTGTTGGTGCCGGTGGTCTGAGCAGAGGTCGTGGCGCGGAACTGCGGCAGGTCGTTCAGGGCCGCGGCGATGTTCGGGCGGGCGCCGACGCTCAGGTCCTGGGCGGTGACCCGCACCGTCGGGGTGGGCGCCTCGAAGCCGGCGCGGTCGATGCGCGAGGCCGTGACGATGATCTCACCGACGCTGGTGTCGTCGGTCTTGGCGGTGTTCTGGGCGGCGTCCTGGGCAAAGGCGGCGCCGTGCAGGGCCAGGACGGCGGGAACCAGGCTGCAGCCCAGCAGCAGTCCCCGGCGAGTTTGGCGTGAAATGGTCAAAGTAAGATCCCCTATGTTTCAGCAGTCGACAGTCGCTCTCTCCCGCGCGCCCGCTTGTTCGGTCGCGTCGGTCGCGGCGCTCGGAAAGACGTGCGCCTTCCCGGACTCCGCCAGGCGGTTCCTCTGCCCCCGCTGTCCCTTGGCCTGAGAGATTCAGACGCGGTCGCGCCCTTGCTCCTTCGGCGAGGCCGCTCACTTGTGGAGCGGTCCTGCTTTCCAGCGTCCTCGTGCTCTGCGGTCCCTGTTGCCTGAGCGTTTCCGGGGCGGTTGCGCCTTCGGCGTCGGGCTGACCCGATCTCTTCCGCGAGAGCCAGGTCAATACGACCGGCTCGCCCCATCGCGTCAAAGCGTCGAAATTCGGTACAATGTTGCCCGGCCCGCGATGAGGACGAAAGGAATCCCCCTGAGTTCAACCGGTGGGCACGATGCGCGTTCGTCCGTCGCCGCGCGATCCGTGAAGGTGACAGGTCGGTGACAGCTTGGGCTTATCGGGGCCAGAGGCAAAAACCGCGAAGCTTTCGTGAACCTGGCCGAAAGTGATTATTTTTAAGGCGGATAATGATCTATATTTAAGCAATATCAATGATCGGCGGTCGCGGCTTTCCAGCGCGCCAGCAATTCGGCGCGCCGCCCCTGGTCGAAATTGGCCAGCAGGGCGGGACCGACACGGATCGGGCGGCCGGCCGCGCCCAGCGCCGGCGCGCCGGCGATGGGGCGGATCGGCGTCAGCCTGGCCTGGGCCAGTCGCCTCTGCCCTTCGTCCGACATCAGATAGTCCAGAAACACCCGGGCCGCCTTCGGATGCGGCGCCGAGCGGGTGATGAAGGCCACGCGCGAGAGCGACAGGTGATAGTCGCTGGGCACGACATAGCCGATGTCGGCGTTGCGATGGCGCGCCCACCAGTCGGCATAGAAGCCATTCATGTCGTAGGCTAGATCGTGCGCCCCTGACAGGCTGGTCAGCAGCGGCGCGCCGGGCACGAACAGGCCAGGCTCCGATTTCGCCAACGCATCGTACAGCGCCCAGGCGTCCGGATAGGCCTGCAGGTCGCTCGACAGGTACATGAACCCGACCCCGCTCTTTTCGGGGTCGTACATGGCGATCTTGCCGCGCCAGCGTTCGGGATCGGCGCGCAAGGCCGCCAGCAGCGCCGCGTGGCTGCGCGGCACCTCCGACTCCTTCAGCGCCTTCTTGTTGTAGGCGAAGACGATCGGCTCGGCCGTCACGCCGAAGCCCTGGTCGCGCCAGACGGCCCAGGCCGGCAGGCCCTTGGCCTCCGGACTGCGATAGGTCTGGGCGTAGCCGTCGTTGATCAGCTTGACCTGGATGTCCATCGACGAACTCCAGGCCACGTCGGCGACCGGCGCGCCCGCGTCCGTCTCGGCGATAAGGCGCGCCTGCATCGGTTTGGCGGCCAACTCGACGAAGCGGACCTTGATCCTGGGAAAGCGCTTGCGGAAGCCCTCGCCGATCACCTGGTGGACATCGGTGTTGAGATAGACGACGAGCTCGCCCTCGCGCTCCGCGGCGCGAATATCCCAGCCGCTCGTCGCCTGCCCGATCGACTTCGGCGCGCAGCCGGCCAGCGCGGCCGCCAGGGCCAGCGCCGCCATGATCGCCACGGGCCCGCGTCTCTTGACCTGATGAGGCAATCGGCGTCGGATGATGACCTCCCCTGCGTGTTCGGTTCCTACATCCCCGATGAAGATACTGGTTGTCGAGGATGATCCGCCTCTGCGTCGCTCCCTGACCGCGACGCTGGAGAGCGAAGGGCACGAGCCCGTCTGCGCCGAGACCGGCGAGGCCGCCCTGGCCTTGGCCCTGGCGCATGGGGCCGACTTCGACGCCGTCGTCCTGGACATCGGCCTGCCCGACATCGACGGCTTCGAGATCCTGGGCCGGCTGCGCCGCGAGGGCGTGCTGACCCCGATCGTCATGTTGACCGCGCGCGACGCGGTGCGTGATCGCATCGCCGGCCTGGACATGGGCGCGGACGATTACGTGCTGAAGCCGTTCGACCCGTTCGAGCTCGTGGCCCGGGTGCGTGCGGTGGCGCGGCGCAAGGGCGGCTACGCCACCCGGACGGCCCATGTCGGCGCGCTGGTCTGCGACTGGGAAGCCGGCGCGGCCTGGATCGGCGAGCGGCGGCTGGACCTGCGTCCGCGGGAATGGGCCGTGCTGAAGGCGCTGGCCGCGCGTCCCGGCCGGGTCGTCGAGCGCGACCGCCTGGCCGCCGAGGTGTTTCCCGACGAACAGGCCCCCTCGCCCAACGCCCTGGACGTCCATGTCGGCCGACTGCGACGCAAGCTGGCGCCGGACGGCCCGCGCCTGAGTACGCTGCGGGGCGTGGGCTACCGGATCGATCCATGAAGGCCAGGCCTTGGAAGGGCGGCCGTCCCAGCCTGGTCGGCCGCCTGCTGCTGGCGCAGGTCGTCCCCCTGGCCCTGCTGGGCGCGGCGCTCGCCCTGGCCGGCGCCCTGGCCGCCCGCGCGGTCGTGGAGAAGTCTTCCGACCGGCTGCTGGCCGGATCCGTGACCTCGATCGTCGCCCAGATCGGCGTTCGGGAGGGCCAGGCCCAGGTGGCCCTGCCGCCCTGGTCCCTGGCCCTGCTGGACAGTCCCGAGCGCGACGCGGTCTTCTATGCGGTGCGCCAGGGTTCGCGCCTGGTCACCGGCTACGATGACCTCCCTCGCCTACCCGCGCCCTCGCCGAATGAGACCAGTTTCACCTACGCGAAGATGCGCGGCTACGAGGTGCGGATCGCCCAGTCGACGGTGATGGTGCCAGGGGTGCGCGACCCCGTCGTGGTGGCGGTGGCCCAAAGCCTCGACTCCCGTCGCGCCAGCGTGCGCGAGCTGCTTTCGACGCTGATCGGCCTGCCCGTCCTGCTGGTCGCCGTCGCCGCGGTCCTGGTCGTGCCGGCCGTCGGCTGGGGCCTGGCGCCGCTGCGCCGCCTGACGGAAGATCTGAAGGGCCGCGCCCAGGCCTCGCGCCCGGACCTCGCGCCGATCGACGCCGCCGACACGCCCGCCGAACTGTCGCCGGCCGTCGAAGCCTTCAACCATCTCATGAGCAGCCTGGAGCGTTTCACCCGCGCGCTGGAGCGCTTCTCGGCCGACGCCTCGCATCAGTTGCGCACGCCCTTGTCGGTCATCGTCGCCAACCTCGCCCTGCTGGAGCGCTCGGCCGCCACGCCGCGAGACAAGGCCTTGCTTGGCGACTCGCGAGACGCGGCGGCCAACCTGCGCCAGGTGCTGACGCAGTTCCTCGCCCTGGCCCGCTCGGAGGCGACCGCGGCCGATGGCGAGGCCGATCTCGCCGCCCTGCTCAAGACGATCCAGGTCGAAGCCGCCCGTGCGTTTCCCGAGGTCGAACTGCTGACGCGCCTGCCCGCCGACCTCGGACTCGCGCGCGGCAACGCGGTGCTGATCGGCGAGGTTCTGCGCAATCTTGTCTTCAACGCCTGCGCCTATGGCGGGGGCAAGGTGCGTATCGTCGCCAGGATGGACGGAGACGGACCCAGGGTCGTGATCTGGGATCGCGGTCCCGGACTGGGCGAAAACGCGCTGCGCAACGTGTTCGCGCCCTTCAACCGGGGGGCCGTAGGCCAAGGGTCGACCGGCGCGGGCCTGGGCCTGGCCATCGTGCGCTCGATCACCCGACGCCTGGACATCGATCTCGAACTGCGCGCCCGCCATCCCAGGCCAGGCCTGGTCGCCGACCTGCGCTTCCCCGCGGGATAGCATCAAGGAGGCGCGCTAGCGTCGGGAGCGGGCGCTGGCGACAGCGCCGATCAGGCGGATGGCAGGAGCAGGAGCAGGAGTGGCTTCATCCTGGCTCGCCATGCTCACCGGCGCGATGAGTCTCCCCATGCCCAGCGTATCCGGCTGATGAGGGCCACTCTGGCGGCCATTCCAGATCCCGCGCCTTTGGGACACGGACAGCGCCAGGGCCTTTGGCCTCGGACCTGAAATCCGAGGCGCCGAGGTCAGGCGCGGCGAGACCAGGTGGCGCCGATCGCTCCCCGGAACGGCCAGCCTGACGTTTCCCCCTGGTCATTACAGTAGTTTTTGCTATCCTTTGAGCCATCAAAAGGAGGATCCCCTTGAGCATTCATCGCATGACACCCGAAATCGGGGATCCGATCACGCCGATCTCGCCCGGATGGACGGTCCTGGAAGGCGAACCGACGATGTGGACCTGGTTTGAGCACCAATCCGAGGACGGCTCGCTGGTTGAGGGCACGTTCCGCTGCACCCCCGGGACCCTGCGCGCCGAATACTCCTACTATGAGTATGTCGTGATGCTCGAAGGCCGGATCGAGATCACTCCGGACGGCGGTGAGACCGTCGTGGTCAAGGCCGGGGACGCCTTCGCGGTCGAAGCTCACCACAGAGGCGTGTGGAAGGTGACCGAGGCCGTCCACAAGCGCTTCCTGCTCAAGATCAAATAGGGCGTGCGCCTGCCCTAGCACGCTTGGCCGCCGCGCGCGGCGGCGCCGCCGGTCTGGACAAAGCGCTGCTTTTCGCGTTGAGGCGAGACATGAGCCAACAGAATCCAGAAGAGAAAGTTCAAGGCTCGTTTTTCGACTCGCGCGGCATGTCGATCCGGGAGGCCACGGTGGGCTGGGCCCAGGCCCTCAGCGTGATGTTCGACGTCCGGATCGGCGGCGACGTAGACCACTTCCAAGGCCAGGCCGGCGGCTATGCGCTGGATCAGCTGCTGCTCGGCCGCAGTCGGTCGACCGCCCAGGCCTTCGACCGGTCTCGCTATCGCACCGCGCGTGATGGGCTTTCGAACTATCTGCTGCAATTCTACGTCGAGGGGGCCTGTGGACAGCGCGACAGCGCCTCGGACGCCTGGACCAGGCCCGGGGACTTGCTGATCATCGACCTTGCCCAGCCGCTGGCCACCGCGGCCAGCGACTTCGAGAACCTCAACCTCTTCATTCCCAGGCGTTTGCTGGCGCCCCTGCTCACAGCCCCGGACACCCTCCATCTGACCGTGCTGCGTCGAGAAGAGCCCCTCGTCGCCCTGCTGCTCGGGCACCTGCGGATGCTGATCGAACTGGCCCCGTCCCTGACGCGCAGCCAGGCCGCCAGCCTGGTGCGTCCCACCGTGGAGCTGGCCGCGGCCACGATCAACGGCCAGATCGATGACGCCTCGGCGACGAGCGCCAACCAGTGTCTGCTGGAACAGATTTGCCACTGCCTCCAAACCCAGCTGACAGACCGCTCGCTTACGGCCGAAGCCGTCGCCAGCCGGTTCGGCATATCCGAGCGCAAGCTCTACTACCTGTTCAAGGAGTTGGGCGGATTTTCCGGCTATGTCCGGCAGCGTCGGCTGCATGCCGTGCGCGCGCGGCTGGCCGAGCCGGAGGCCCGGTGCGAGACGATCGCCAGCATATCAGAGGCCCACGGCTTCACCCACCGGTCCAGCTTCGTATCGGCGTTCCGCGGCCTCTACGGCATGACCCCACGCGAGTTCCGCAGCCTGGCGGCCGCTCGCGCGCCCATGCTCGACGCCAGCTCGCCCGCCGACTGGCGGCGCTGGATCGCCGAGCTGCGCTAGAACGCACAAATCGCCAGGTGAAATTGCGCCCCGCCGCACATTGAGCCCCAGGCGCCCGACGTTCACTTTCCTTTCCCCCATAGCTCCTTTCCTTCCGCGCCTGAGCAAGCGTTCAGGGCAAAGATCGATGAGCATTTCCGGGTCCCAAACCTACACCCGCCGTGACGGCGTTTGCCTGTGCGACTGGGACGACGACGCCCGGAACGACTACGCCCGGCTGGTGTCGGACCCGCGCGTGATGGCCTTCATTTCGGATGGCAAGCCTCGATCGTTCGAGCAGGCCGCCAGCGAGGTCGACACCTTCAATCTGGAACTCCAGGCGCGCGGCTGGTCACGCTGGGCGGTCAGGCGCGAGGCGACCGGCGCGTTCCTGGGCTATTCGGGCTTCGCGCAAAAGGAATACGGCATCAATTTCGGCCAGCGCTTTTTTCCCAAGCTGTGGCGCTCAAGGGCGCCGATAGCGGCGGCGCATCTGGCCCTGGAGTACGGCTTCCTGAAGCTGGGCTTCGATCAAATTCACACCTTGACCAACTTGAACCACACGATGGCGATCCGGCTGAACCGCAATTATCTGGGCGTCGACGATAGCTATGGCGTCGTCTGCGACACGCCGTTTGGTCCCCACCTGCGCATTGACGTCACCCGCGCCATGTTCCTGTCGGGGCTGCAGCGTAACCGCCAGCGGATCTTCGCCCATGCGGTCGGCGCCGCCGGACAGGACGCGCCCCCGGCTATCAGCCCCCCGGTGACCTTGGCATGACGCGCCCGCCCCCCGAGGTTCCAGTAAGTCGCCTGTGCGACCTGGAGACGTGGCGCGCCGGAGCAAGCCCGCCCCTATGGTATTGGCCCCTCGGGATCGCCCTGGCGGCCAGCCGGCTGGCGCTCGCGATTCTGGCCGCGCCGCTGGCCATGGCGGCGCCGCCGAGTGTCGCCTCGCGGCTGTTTCCTCTGATCCGCCAGGCGATGGGCGTGCGCGTCATCGGCAACCTCCCCCGCGAGGAGGTGGCCCGTTTGACAGACGGCTGCGTGGTCGCCCTCAACCATGTCAGCGTATTCGACCTGCTGGCGGTGTGCGGACAGCCCCAGGCCTGTATCGCCATTGGCCAGGACGGCGGCGCGCTGGGCCGAGCGACCGTCATGCCGCTGGCGCGCGGCTCAGGCGCCCAGCTGTGGCGTGTCGCCGACCGCAAGGCGCTGGCCCGCCACATCGCGGCTTGGCGCAAGCATCCCTCCGGAACCAGCCTCTACGTGTCGCCGGAAGAGACCATCGGCAACCAGCAGGGCCTGTTCCAGTTCCAGCCGAGTTTTCTGGCCCGCGGGTTCCCAGTCGTACCGACGGCCCTGCGCCTGACCACGCCATTTGGCCTGAACGCCGATCCGCTGTTGTCCTCCAAGCCGGCCAACTTCCTGCGCCTGCTGGCCATGCCCACCGTGACGTTCAAGCTGGACTACCTGCCCCCGCTGGCGCGCGGGCGCGACGAGTCCAAGACCGCTTTCGCCAAGCGCGTCCAGCAGGCGATCGCCGACCGCCTGGGCGCCGCCGCCACCGACTGGCGGCCACGGGACAAGCATGCGCTGCGCGCTCGGCTGAGGCGTGGCGAGACGTGAGCCGCTCGCTCCGCGGCTGCAATGTGATCTTCGACTACGACCAGACTCTGGTTCCCGAGGAGAGCTTGCGGGAAGTGCTCAAGCTCAGCCTTCGCCGTCGCCACGATGGGGAGGCCAGGATAGCGGCCCTGCAGGCCCGCTCGCAGCGGTTCATGGCCGGCGCCGCCCGCCCGGAAGATCCGCTGATCCTGCTAGGGGCCCTGTTGTCGATCCAACGAGAAGCGATCGACGACTATATCGCCGGAGCGCTGGACCGGATCACGCCGTTCCGCCCCCTGTTCCGGTCGCTGCGCGGCCAGGGTGTCCGACTGTTCATTGCGTCGGCCGCATTCCACGACTGGCTAGGACCGATCGGGGCCGCCTGCGGCTTTCCTGCCGAGGCCGTCGCCGCCAACCGCCTGCGCTGGATCGGAAGACAGGCCGTGGGCGTGGGCGACTGGGCTCTGCTGACTTCCGCCGACAAGACCACCCTGGTCCGGCGATGGCGTCGTACCGGCGCTATGAGCGGACCCACGGTGATGGTCGGCGACGGAGCCAGCGACTTGGCCATCCACGCCCGCGGCCTGGCCCAGGGTTTCGTCTCGGCAAGCTATTACGGCCACGGCGCGACCGCCGACGGCGACCTCGCACGGCGCGCAGGGGCGATCGACGATCTTGAGCCCATGATCGTGGACCTCCTACTTCGAATTTCCCGATAGAGCTCATCGACTGTCGGTCGCCCGGGCTTACTGGCCCTAATGTCCGGCCAGCCAATTGCCGCCGTTGGCGCAGATCCGGAAACTCGACCTTCATCAGCCTAGTGCGGAGGCATATCGTCCAGCAGGCGGCGCGCGGCCTGAAATGCCGTATCCGCCAGGTGGGCGTCTACGCACCGTCCATCGTCGCTCTGGGCGTGATGAAAGCGATGAGCGCCGAAGACACCGACCAGTCGCCGATAGCCGGCCGCGGCGACATGGGCGAGCTCTCCAGCCGCGCCCGCTCCCAGCGGGTAGACCGCCTCTAAACCCGGCAAGCCTTGGAAGGCCGCTCGGCACGGCGCGACGAGTTCCGGGCTAGCGAGGAGGAAACGCTGAGGATCGGCGCTGGGCAGCGGCGCCAGTCGTCCACCGAACTCATGCCAGTCTCGGGCGGCGACATTGGCTCCGAGATGAAGCCACAGATGGGTCTGGTCTGGCGGCGGAGCGGCCTTACGCAGAAGGTGCTCGGCTCCGAGGTTCTCATATTCGTGACCGCTGTTGCAGACGAAGGCAAGATTTACGGGCAGGCTCGCGCGGCTGGCCCAGTCAGCCAGCATCATCCAGACGGCGACGCCAGGTCCCCGCTCACCAGCGCAGGTGAACCAGCCCGAACGCGGGGTGGAGACCACCAGCCATCGGCCTTTGCCGCTGTCCTTGCGCCCGATCAGATTGAACGCCTCTCTACGGCCGCCCTGGCCGGTGATCAGCAGCATGCCTTTCTCCCCGGACCCCGCCGCCTTGATCAAGGCTGGCGCGTCCTTGGGCGCGAGCACGGCCACGGGCGCGGCGAACATCGGCGCGCGGCCATCGGCGTTCAGCGCCAGGGCCTCGCCGCTGGGCCCCTGGGTTACGAGGATCACAGCCGCCGCGCCGGCTTTCAAGGCCGCCTCGACCGGTCCGCGCACCGCGGGCGCGACCGCGGTGCTCCAGCGTCCATAGGGCAACCGAATGACGACGATGGCGCCGTGCGCCGGGGCGCCCGCATCTTCTGGCTCGCGGACCAGGACCGGCCCTTCGACACCCCGAGGCCCGGTCTGCACCACCATGGCCTGCGGAATGACGTTCACCCTCGTCTCGCCGACCTGGAACCAGGCGTCCTCGACCTCGAAGAACGGCGCGTCGAAGGCGAGGCGCTCGACAGAGAAGCCGCGCGCGGCGAGCCATTCCGTCATCCAATCCCCACAGGCGATGTCGCCTGGCCCGCCACTGGCCTTACCGCCAAAGGCCACATACCGCTCGAGCAAGTCCGCCGCCGACAGAGACCCCGCGGACGCAAAAGCCTCGGCGCCATCCGAAAGACTGGCCGCCAGGGTTCCGGCGAGGGGCGCCGTGAGCAGGGATCGACGCGTCGGCGTCATGGCTGGTCTCCTTCAGCGCAGGCTTGTTTCCGCGGGGCCACCTTAGATCAGTTGAACAGCTGCACCGTGCGGCCGTCGACTTCAGACCGGAACTGTCGGCGACTGGTGAACATCGGCTCGACATTATTCTTGTCCCAAGTCGCGAAGTCGCGCGACAGCCGGGCGACCACCTCGGGATGGGCGCTAGCCAGATCGTGCTTTTCGCCAGGATCGTGGACGACGTCGAAGAGAAGCGTCCACTGGCCCAGCGGCGAGACCGTCGCCTTGACGCCGTCGGGGGTTGGGGAGCCCAGGACATTGCTCATGTCATCGACCGTGTCGGACTTGTTGACGACCAGAAGCTTCCAGCGCCCCTCGCGCACGGCGTGGTTGGGTCCCATTCGCCAGAAGAGCGGACGCTCGACGATCCCAGCGGTCGGGGCCAGGGCCGAGGCGATGTCACGCCCCTCGACGCCGCTGGGCGCCTTGACGCCGGCAAGGCGCGCCGCGGTGGGCAGGATGTCCAGCGTCGAAATCGGCCGGCTCGACACCAAACCCGGCACGATGCGCCCAGGGGCGGTGACCATGAACGGCACCCGCACGCCGCCTTCCCAAGGAAAGGCCTTGTAGCCGGACAGGGGCGCGTTGGAGCAGGCGCCGCGAATATAGTTGGGGCAGCCGTTGTCGCTCAGGAAGAAGATGACCGTGTCCCGCTCCAGCCCCTCCTCGGCCAGGGCCTGGCGCAGCCGGCCGACGTTGTCGTCCAGCGAGGCGACCATGGCCGCGTAGAGCCGCTGATGGGGCGAGGTGATGTGGGCGAAGCGGTCGGTATAGGCCTTGGGAGCCTGGAGCGGGGTGTGAGGCGCGTTGTAGGCCAGGTAGAGGAAGAAGGGCTGGCGACGATGGGCCCGAATGAAGCCGACGGCCTCGTCGGTGAAGACGTCGGTCAGATAGCCGCCCTGCTCGACCACCTCACGCCCCCGCACGATCGGAAAGCGCGCGCGCGTCATGGCCCCGTCGGCGCCGGTGTCGGCTTGAAGCCCGCTTTCCGCCGGATCCTTGAAATAGCTGGCCGCGCCGCCCAGGAAGCCGAAGAAGCTGTCGAACCCCCGGTCCAGGGGATGGAAGCCGCCCGCCTGGCCGATATGCCACTTGCCGACCATGGCCGTGGCGTAGCCGGCCGATTTCATGACCTGGGCGATACTCGCTTCACTGACCGGCGCGCCGGCTTGCTCGTCGCGCCCCACGGGATTGAACTCGAAGCCATAGCGAGCCTGGTGACGTCCGGTGATCAGCCCCGCGCGCGAGGGCGCGCAGACGGCGGCCGTCGCATAGGCGTCGGTGAACCGCACGCCCGAGGCCGCCAGCGTGTCGATATGGGGCGTTGGGATGACCTTTCCGCCATAGACGCCAAGATCGCCATAGCCGAGGTCGTCGGTGAGGATGACGATGACATTGGGGGGCCGCGGTCTGACGCCGGGCTGCGAGAAGCCGGTGGTGGCGAGGCCCACGAAGCAGGCGGCGAGCGCAACGATCCAGCGCTTCATGGGGCCTCCGCGGGTCTGATGGGCGTGGGCGCGCCGCAGGCCTTGGCCCTGACATAGGCCTCGCCGGAAGACGCGAGCGTGGCGGGCAGGTCGCAGAGCGCCTTGGCCGCCTGGACGTCGCCGTTGAGATAGGCGCGCCAGAAGGTCAGGGTCTGCTCGACGATGACGGCCATCTGGGCCGCGTCAGTGGGCTTGGCGACGCCCATCATCCGCCGCCGCCCCGTAAAGACGCCGTGGTCGCCGTCGCGCAGAACGATCAGGAACTGGTCGGCGCCGGTAATCTTCTGGAACGGGATCGTGCGCTCCCACGGGGTCTTTTCCAGATCCAGTGGCGTTCGATCCTGCGTGCCGGTGAAGTGCAGCATCGGCGTGCGGATCGAGCTGAAGGCGGTGTCGGAGCCACCCTGCCTGGCCTTGTTCGGACTGTAGACGACAGCCGCCTTGATCCTCGGCTCCCGGAAAGCATCTGGCGGAGCCCCCGGCAGGCGTTGACCGACCGCAACCAGGGTGGCCAGCGCGCCGAACGAATGGCCGCTCATGCCGACCCGCGAAAGATCCAGCTTGCCGGCGAGTTCGCCTCCCGGCGCGTTCATTTTCGTCAGTTCATCAAGGGCGAACGGAATATCGGCGAAACGATTGGTCGCCGCGTCAGGAGAGAGCTTGCCCAGCAGGCTGGCCTCCTCTCCAGGCCGCGCGCCGGCCAGGATCGAAGCGTCCGAGCCGGGATGCTGCAAGGCCGCCACCACGAAGCCCGCCTCGGCGACCGCCTGCAGGATGTAGGTCGAGCCCTCCCGGGAGCCGCCCAGGCCGTGGGAATGGACAATCAGGCCGAAGGGTCCCGCCCCTGTCGGCGCGTAGAGCTTATAGGGAACCTTGCGGCCGCCGCGCGCGGGATCGGTCCATTCGCCGTAGACGATGGTCGCCTTGGCGGGCGCGACGGCCGGCGCGGGGCTCGCCGCGGCGGGTTCCGGCAAGGCGGCAAGGAGGGCGAGACCCGCCGCGACTGCTCCGACCCATCGCCTCTGGCTCATGGTCAGAACTCCCACCCAAGCTCGACCCCGACCACGCGCGGATCGGTGTAGAACTCGTTCACGCTGACGATGTTGGCCAGATAGGTCTTGTCGCCGAGATTGCGGCCGAAGACCGAAAGCCTCAGACGGTCCGAGCGCACCCCGATCCGCGCGTCGATCAGGCCGTAGCCCTGATAGGAGCGGCTGTTGTCGGGGTTCTCGAACCCGCCGTCGGCCATCTGCAGCCCGGCCGAGGCGAAGCCGCGCCAGCCGCCGCCCAAAGGGAAGGTGTAGGTGGCGTTCACCGCCAGCTGATAGTCGCGCAGGCGCGGGACCTCGTTGCCGCTCAGATCGGCGTCATCGGGCAGACCATCGCCGTTGAGGTCGAGCTTGGCCTTGGCTCCGTCTTCGAACTTGCCCCTCTGGCCGCTAAGAGTGGCCGCCAGCGTCAGGTCCGACGCGCCCAACAGGAATCGGCGGCGAGCCTCGATTTCGTAGCCCGAAATATGGGCGTCGCCGGCGTTCTGCAGGATGAAGCCGCGAGAGAGCGAGCTTGGCGCGCTGACCACCTGCACGTTGTTTGTCCAGGTGTAATAGATCGCGGCCGACAGCTGAACGCCCTTCCAGCGCCCCTTGGCCCCGGCTTCATAGGAATAGGCGTACTCTGGATCGTAGAGTAGTTGCTGGGCGATCTGTGAGCGCACGGTCGTGGGCGGCAGATTGCTGTTGAAGCCTCCCGGGCGATAGCCGGTGGCGAAGCGGCCGTAGACATTGACCCCGTTGTCGAAGCGATGGCGCAGGGTCACCGTCGGGGTGACGAAGGTCCAGCGGCGTTCGGCCTCAACGCGGACGGTCTCGTTGCCTGCCGCGCAGGCCGGGCCGGTCACGGTCGGCGGACAGAACTGAACCGAGCTGGCTGGCAGCGGGCCGCCCGCGCCATCGGGATCGACCATGACCGCCGCCATCAGTCCCGTAGGCGTGGCTCCGCCGCCGAAATAGACGAGCGGATCCTTGGCGTAACGTTCAAACCAGAAGGACTTCTTGTCGCGCTGAAGCCGCGCCTCCACGCCCAGGGTCGTGGCGCCGGAGATCTTGTACTCGAGACTGCCAAACAGCGAGGGCGACTTCAAGGTTTCGGAGAAGGCGTCGCGGTTCACCGCCAGGCGCGCGGCCGATCGAACGCTGGCGGCGGTTCCGGTCAGAGTCCCGACCTGGCCCACCGCGCAGCCGGCGGCGCTGGCCTGCGAGGCGCCCGTATAGGCCGGGCACAGATAAGGATCGATGACCACGTCGTCGCTGGTCTTCAGGAACTCGACGCCCGCCAGCCAGGTCAAACGCCCCTCCCCCTTCGAGCTCAGATAGGCCTGCGCCACGAAGCGGCTGTAGTCCTCGAACTGGCCCAGAGTGTAGTCGGGCGTGAGCACCGCCGCGCCCGGGGCGACGTCGATGCCCGAATGGCCGGCGAAGTGGTCGTTGTCCTCATTGTCTCGTCCCGCGTCGCGGGCTTTCCAGCCCACCTTGGCGGTCAGCTCGGCGAATCCGTAATCGTGCCTGGCCGTGAGATAGACCGAGTCCTCGGTGATGCGGGCGCGCCCCTCGCGGTCGAGGTCGGAGCGTGTCCAACGGGAAGCATCAAGCACCGAGCCGTCAACCCGCACCGGCCGCCGCCCCAGACTCGAAAAAGCGGGGGTGTCGCTCTCGTAGCGTTCGTAAGCCAGGTCAACCGTGGTGGCCGATCCTGGCGTCCAGCGCAGGCCGGCCCGCGCGCCCTTATAGGTCTGCCAGTCGATCTTGTGACCGGTCGTGGTGTTCTCAATGAACCCGCCATCCTGGTCGTCGTAGAGACCGGCCACACGCAGGGCGAGCTTGTCCTTGACCACCGGCAGATTGAGCACCGCTTCGACGGCGGCGCGCCGGGGCTGGCTGTAACGGACCGTGACCTCTCCGCCGATCGTCTGCTCAGGCGCGTGGCCGACGATATTGACCGCGCCCCCGACCGAATTCCGCCCATAGAGCGCTCCCTGAGGACCGCGCAGCACCTCGAGCCGTTCGAGGTCCAGCAGGTCCATACGGCTTAGCGAGCGCCCGCCAAAGCCGCCGCCCGCATTGTAGAGACCCTCCTTGTAGAGGCCGGTGGCCGCCTCGGAGAAACCCAAGCGTCCGCTGCCCTGCCCCCGGATCGAGATGTCCTGCAGGTACTCTGGTCCCGACGTCACCAGCGTGGCGCTAGGCGCCTGGCGCAGATAGTCCTTCATGCCGTCGAGCACGAGGTTCCGCCTCTCCTGGGCCGTGATCGCGGATATGGCCGCGGGCACTTCGACCAGGGTTTCGGTGCGCTTGCGGGCGGTGACGACGATCTCGTCGAGCGCCTGGACGTCGGCTTGACTGGCCCATGTCGTCGCTGGAGCAGCCGCCAACACCAACCCCAGGGCTGTCATCAGCCCGCCTCGTCCCGTTGCACGCAGCATCTTCGCCTCCCCGCAATTTTATCGTTGCGGGAAAGCTCCAGCCAGAAGCGTCAATTGTCAAACAATTTTTTGAAACGCCAGGCTAAGCCACGATCACTCGCGCTCTAGCGCCAAGGCCAGGGACCGCCTTGTGATCATCACAATCATTCGCGCAGCCGCGGCCGCGATCTCCGGATGATGATCCTTGACGGCCGAAACCAGGATCCGGTGAGCGGAAAGCGACTGCTGCTCGGATTGCGAGGTCCCGGGCTTTAGCAACCTCTGCTGCCACAGCGCCAAATTGCCGACCTGGGTCAGCATCCGATAAGCCAGCTTGCTACCGGAATGACGGCCAATCAGCTGCCCCAGGCCAAACGACAGGGCGTAGAGCTCAGAGCGATCGGCGTCGCGAGCAACCGCCGCCTCGATCGCCTCCATCAGCCCATCAAGTCGCGAAATCAGCCTCTCCGGGAAGCGCTCGGCCGAGAGCCGAGCGCACTGGGCGTACATCTCCTCAAGCAGACTGAAGATGTCGAGCAGCTCTTCGCCCCCAACCGCAACGACCTGGGCCCCGCGCCAGGGCTGCATCTCCACGAAGCCAGCCCGCGCCACGCTGCGCAGCGCCTCACGCACGGAAGCGCGACTGACGCCATGCCGCGCCGAAACCTCCTGCTCGCGCAACCAAGCCCCAGGAGGATACCGATTGTCGATAATCTCGCGGATGAGCGTCTCAGACAGGCGCGTGTCCAGCGTCTGATCAGTCTTGCGCCGCACTCGCGCCGCGCCGGGCCTCACCTCGTCCATCAATCCTCCCTAGCTTGGCGTTACAGTAAATCAGAACGAGACAAAACGGAACGTCAGACAATTGCCAAGCGCGCTGTCGGTGATCTACGGTTCGGCCATGGGCGCTACGGACCACTCAAGAGATAGGACAAGACGATGATCCTGCGACGCGATTTCTTGGCCGGAGCCATGACCCTATCGACAGGCTTCGGCGCGCGGGCGGCGGGCGGCGAGCCGCTGCCCCTGGTCGAGGCGGCCAAGCTCGCCTGGCTTTACGGCCTGCCGTTGATCGAGACGGCCGTCGTCCGAAGTCGCACCGCCAAGCTTGGAACCTTCAATCGGCTCTATCACCAGACAGATCTGGTGACTCCCGCGAACCAGAAGGTCACCTCGCCCAACAACGACACCCTCTACAGCCGCGGCTTCCTCGATCTGCGCCAGGGCCCCGTCGAGCTGACCCTGCCGGCAAGCGGAACGCGCTATCTGTCCGTGGCCTTGATGGATCTTTGGACGAACAACTTCGCCATACTGGGAACCCGCACTACGGGTCCCGACGGCGGCCGCTTCATCGTCGCCGGCCCCACAGGGCCCGCGCCGTCGGGAGCCATCCGCGCCCCGAGCGACTTCGTGTTTGTCCTTGGCCGCACCCTGGTCGACGGCCCCGCTGACCTTGCCGCGGCGCGCGCGGTCCAGGCGGCCATCGCCGCCTCGGGTCCTGAACGGGCGCCGGGCGATTTCGTGGTTCCAGTCGCGCGCACGGCGCCTTGGCGCGCTTATTTCACGAGCGTCGGAGAACTCCTGCGCGAAAACCCGCCACCCGCGACGGATGCGGCTTTCTTCCATGCGGTCCACGCCTTGGGCCTCACCGCGCGGGGCTTTGCGCCGCCCGCTTTCACCCCAGCGCAGGAACAAGAGATCGCCCAAGGGATCGAAAAAGCCAAGCAAATCGCCGCCGACCCGCGGGGCGGACTCTACGCCGCCCAAGGCTGGGTTTATCCACGGGCCAATCTCGGCGACTTTGGCCAGGACTATGTCTTCAGGGGTCAGATAGCCTTGACCGGGCTCTTTGGTCTCCCCTTGGCCGAGGCCGTCTATACCCGGCCGGTTGGCGACAGCGGCACGGGACTCCTGCACGGCGACCGCTATCGGCTAACCTTCCCCGTCGGCCGCGCCCTGCCAGTCGACGGCTTCTGGTCTCTGACCATGTACGCGGCCACGTCCGACGGCCAGTTCTTCCTGACGCCCAACGCCATCGATCGCTATGCCATTGGCGATCGCACCCGGGGGCTTAGGCATGGTTCGGACGGTTCGCTGGATATCTGGATCTCGCGCCAGCCGCCGGGCGGGGCGCGGGACGACAACTGGCTGCCCGCGCCCGCTCAAGGCCCTTACATGGTCAGCCTTCGCGCCTACCTGCCGCGACCAGAATTGCTCACTGGGGACTACCGGGCGCCGCCTCTACGGGCGGGCTTCTAGCGTGCGCAACGCGGCGCCCACGATGGCCTATTTGACCCGTTTTCGGCCATGATCGTGCTCAAGGGGCCGGCGAAAGCCGGCCCCTTGCCTCTTCCTAGTGACCGACGCCGCAGGCCTTGAGCTTGCGGGCATAGGTCGGATCGGCCAGCAGGGCCGTCGCGGCTTCGACGGGACGATTGGAGACGATCATCCGCGGGCCGGCCTTGGCCAGGGCCTGGAAGGTCCCAGCGTCGGCGGGCGTGCGATAGACAGCGTCCGGCGTCTCGGGGCCGCCATAGGTTCCCGACATCACCGTCACGCCCATCGCCTCCAGCTCGGGAATGAAGGCCGCGTCCACCTTGTCGGGACGCACCATGGCCACGAGGTGGTCGTTGACCAGACCGGCCGCCTTGGCCTTGGCCAGCATGTCGCGATCGAACACCGGCAGGGCGATGACGGCGTCGGGACGGCGCTGGCGCTGCCCCAGGGCCTGGGCGACCGTGTAGGCCAGGAAGAACACCCGGTCGCCGGCCTTGGCCTTGTCGACCTCGGCCATCAGCAGATCGGGGTCGGTCTGCGGCTTCACGTCCAGCAACACCAGCGCCTTACCGTCGGCCCATCCCAGGATTTCCGATAGCAGTTGCGGGGCGTAGCCGGTCGGATAGGCCGTGGTGTCGCGGACCTTAAGCTTGGAGATCTCGGCCCAGGTCTGGTCGCGGATCCTGCCCTTGCCGGTGGTGTTGCGATCCAGGACGTCATCGTGGTTCTGGAACAGCACGCCGTCCGAGGTCTGCTGAACGTCGGTCTCGATGAAGGCCGGAACCAGGGAGGTCGTGCGCTGCATCGTGGCGACGACATTCTCGGGGAACTCCGGCAAGGGGCCGCCGCGATGGGCGCCGACCAGGGCCACCTTCTCCTCACGCAGGCAGGCCAGCAATTGCGGCAGGCGGCCCTTGGCGGCGGTGAGCATGTCGGCGGAGGTCGGGCCGGCGGCGGCGGACGCCGACGAGGCGGCCAGCAGGGCGGCGCTGGCCAGCAGCGCCCGAAGCAGGATCTTGGTCATCTTGAGCTCTCTTTGGAGGGCGCACGGGCCTGACGACCCGCGCGGAGAAAGGCGGGCGGCGTCAGAACTTGAAGTTGACGCCCAGGAAGTAGCGGCGGCCCAGCATGTCGTAGAGGGCGGTGTCGGTGGCGCTCTCGCCGGTCCAGGCCGGGGGCTGGCGGTCGGCCAGATTGAGCGCCCCCGCCCGCAGCTCGACGGTGGAGTTGACCTGGTAGCGTCCCGTCAGGTCGAAATAGTCCATCGCCTTGACGCCCCTTGCGGTGGCGGTGGCCGAGCCGACATTGGCGGCGTTGCCCATGGCCTCGACCCAGCGCCAGCGCAGGCTCAGGTCGATGGGCCCCACATGGTAGCCCAGGCTGGTGATGGCCTTCCACTTGGGGTGCGAGATGGCGTCGGCGCTGATCTGGGCGTTGCCGATCGTGCCGGCGTAGTTGACGTAGGCCGCGCCGGCCAGGGTCTGGATCTCGTACTTGTCCATATGGGAGATCAGCACATTGAGGCTGACCGAACCTGCCCGCTCGGAAGCGCCGAACGCCGCCAGATCCGCGCCCCAGTCGACCTGCAAGTCGACGCCCGAGGTCCGGTAGCCGGCCAGGTTGAGCAGCGGCGTGGTGATGCTGGAGAAGCCGCCCGAAGAGCCGCGATGGATCAGCTTGCAGTAGTAGTTGGCCGGATCGTAGGTCGGGTTGGCGTTACCCTGACCGTTAAAGCAGCGTTGGGCGATCACGTCGCCGGTGATCAGGCCGATCGCGTCGGTCAGCTTGATGTCGTAATAGTCGACCGAGGCCGAAAGCCGGCGCAGCAGGGGCTGCTGGAAGGTCGAGCGCCAGACCAGGCCCGCCGTATAGGTGTCGGAAGACTCTTCCTTCAGGTCGGGATTGCCCGCGACGTCCGACTGCACCGAGGTGCCGGCGAACTTGTGGGCGTCGATGACGCTGAGCGGAATGCCGTTGGCGATGCACAGGGCGCGCACCTGGACGGCGTTGGGGCCTGTGCGATAGGCGCTGGCGATGTCGCAGGGATCGCCCAGGCCGGCGGAAATCCGCCCGACGGTGGTCGCGCTCTGCTCGGAGGGGCGGAACAGCTCGCCCACCGAAGGCGCGCGGATGGCGTGCTGATAGCCACCGCGCAGGCTGACCGCGTCGTTGATCTCCCAGGCGCCGCTGGCCTTGTAGGTATGAACGCCGCCGACCGTGTCGTAGTCGGAGTAGCGATAGGCCAGATCCAGGTCGAGCTTGCGGATGAAGGGCAGGTCCTTCAGCAGCGGGACAGCCAGTTCGAGGAAGGCCTCCTTCGAATTGGTCTCCCCTTCCGTCGACCTGCTCAGACCCGTGGTCAGGACCGTACCGGTGAGGCGCGCGGCGTCCGGCGAATAAGCGTAGCTGTTCTTGCGGTAGCTGAGCCCCGCGGCGAACCGCAGGTCGCCGGCCGGCAGGGCCAGCACCCGACCCTGGACGTTGGCCTCGGCGTTGGTCTGCCGCAGCGTCGTGGTCTCGTGCATCTCGCGCAGGAGATAGGTCAGGCACGATTTCGAGGGCGCCGTCAGGGCCAGGGGGTCCAGGCCGCCCTCGCAAAGGCTCTTGCCGCCATCGACCGCGTTGACCAGCGACAAGAACGAAGCCCGGTCGATATAGCCGCCCAACAAGGCGTTCTGCTCGGTGCGGCCATAGGAGGCGAACACGTCCCAGGTCCCATCGATCGCGTCGAACCGGCCCTTCAGGCCGCCTAGGGCCTGCCCGACATTATAGGTCTGCTGGGCGATGTCGGGGGAGTAGCGGCCGGTGTTGAAATAGAACAACAGCGGCGCGGTCGGGTTGGGCCGCGAGGCGGCGATCGCCTTGAGGTCGGCGGGCAGGAAGGGGTTGGTGACCGGCAGATAGACGTCGCGGGTGATCGCCTGGTTGCGGCCGTAGCCGCTCTGGTTGGAGACATAGTGGGCGTAGTTGAACTGGCCGTAGGCCTCGACGGCGTCGCTGAGCTGGTAATTGACCTGGCCAAACAGGGTCTGGCGCTTGAGCGGCTGCTGCAGGGGCGCGGCCTCGCCCAGCGGCACGGCGACCTGGCCGTTGCTGGTGATGGTGTAAGGGCCGTCGGCGGGGAAACGATAGTTGAGGATCGGCGAGGAGATCGTGAACAGCGTGCCGTCGAGGTTCTGGCTGTAGGTGGCGTTGCGCGGCACGTTGGTCGTCACGCCATATTTGGCGAAGACGCCGTTGATCGCCGCCTGGGTCGGCAGGTTGGCCGCGTCGGCGTAGATCAGGCCGCTGGGCAGCACCGAGGTGATGCCGCCGTCCTTGAAGAAGGCGCGGGAATTTCGGTTGACCCGCTGGCGATCCATGTAGGACGCCGACAGCATCGCGTGACCCTTGTCGTCGGCGAAGGCGCCGCCAACCGTGGCGCTCAGATCGGCGGTCTCGCCATCGCCGCGCTCGGTCTCGCCGTATTGGGCGTCGATCTGTAGCCCCTCGAAATTGTGCTTGAGCTTGAAGTTGACGACGCCGGCGATCGCGTCGGAGCCGTAGATCGCCGAGGCGCCGCCGGTGATCACCTCGACCGAGTCGATCAGGCTGGGCGCCAGGGTGTTGAGGTCGATGGCGCCCAGCGGGTCGGACGGCTGCAGCCGGCGGCCGTCCAGCAGCACCAGGGTGCGGGCCGTGCCCAGGCCGCGCAGATTGGCGTTGGCCCGCCCGCCGCCGGCCTGGCTGGCCGAGGTCGAGCCGGAAGTGGCGGCGAACTGCGGCAGCTGGTTGAGGGTGTTCTCGATCGAGGTCGGCCCCTGGGCCTGGAGAACGTCCTTGCCGACCGTGACGATCGGGCTCTGAGCGGTGTAGTCCTGGCGCGCGATGCGCGAGCCGGTGACCACGATCTCTTCGACCGAGGCGGCGGCCTCGGTCGCCGGCGGCGGCGCGGCCTGGGCGCTGGCGACTCCGGCGTGAGCCAGACTCAAGGCGAGCGTCGACGCGGCGCCAAAGAGCGCGAAAATTCTAGATTGCATAGGAACTTAGATCCCCTTGAACGGTGACCCCCGCTCTGTCGCGGAGGGCGTCTAAGGGGTTAGGACGCGGCCCCTCTCGCGATCCTCACCACTTTTTTCGGACGTCGCCCGGAAAGAAAAACTGTCGCAAATCCGTGGGAAGAAGACGCGCGCCCGGTCGCGGACTGTTCCTTCGTCCCGCGCAGCGACGCATGTTCGGGAAGCTTCTCGTGACCTTGAAGGACGACGCCCATCGGGCCGACGCGCGCCCTCGCCTGCCGCCGCCCGAGCAGATCAGCCACGCCTATCGCCGGCCGCTGATGACCTATTTTCTGCGTCACACCGGCGACCACGCCGAGGCCGAGGACCTGACCCAGGAAGCGCTCCTGCGCGCCTTGCGGGCCGGCGACGGCGAGGCGATAGAGACCCCCGACGGCTTTGTCTTCACCATCGCCTCCAACCTGCTGCGTGACCGCGCGAGAAAGCGCATCACCCGACAGGCCGACCGCCATGTCAGCCTCTATCCGCCGGGCGACGGCGAGACCGCCGCCGAACCCCTGCAACTCGCCACTGAGGATTTGCCGGCCGACCGCGTCCTGATGGGTAAGGAGAAACTTCGAAGGACCCTCGACGCCCTGGCCGAACTGCCCGATCGCACGCGGGAGATCTTCATCCTGTTCCGGGTCGAGCGCCTTCGCCAAACCGAAATCGCCGCCCGTCTGGGCATTTCGGTCAGCGCCGTGGAAAAACATGTTGTTCGGGCCGTGGCCCATCTGGCACGGCGGTTCAGGTAGACTTTGACACATTCCCCCGCTCCAACTCCACCTTTCGAAGACGTTCACGAGGCGGCCGCCGCCTGGTGGATGCGCCAAGTCTCCGACGATTGGACCGACGCCGACGAAGCCGGGTTGCAAGCCTGGCTGGCCGCGGACGCGCGCCATGCGGACGCCTACGGCCAGGTGATCGAGGCGATGTCCGCGTTCGATGATCAGGACGACGCCGCAGAGCTCCAGGCTTTGCGCCAACAGCTCCAGGACAGCGCGGTCCCGCTTGGCGGCGCGCGACGGTCGCCCCCTCGCCCTTCGCGGCGCGCCTGGATGGTCGGCGCGGGCGCCCTGGCCGCCGGCCTCGTGGGCTTTGCGGTGCTGAGCCGCCCCTCACCCGCGCGGATCTACACCGCGCCCGCGGGCGCCCCGGCCGAGTTCACCCTGGCCGATGGCTCGCGGCTGTCGATCGAGGGGGGCGGCGCGGTCGCGGTGCGGCTTGGCCGTCGCGCCAGGGACCTCGAACTGACCCGCGGCCAGGCCCGCTTCGAAGTCGCGCACGACCAGGCGCGGCCCTTCTCGGTCACCGTCGGCGACCAGGTCGTGGTGGCCACCGGGACGATGTTCAACATCGATCGGCTGAGCGAGCGCTCCGTCGTCAGCCTGTTGGAGGGACGGGTCATCATCCATCCGGTCCGGGGCGAGGGCCCGACCCTGGCTCTGACGCCGGGAGAGCAAGCCGTGCTGCGCCCCGGAACCCCGCCCCTGCGCCAGACGGCCGATGTGCGTTCGGCCGCGGCCTGGAGGAACGGGCGATTGATCTTCGATGATACGCCGCTCGCCGAGGCCGTCGAACGGGTCAATCGTTATGGCGCCAATCTTCGCGTGGGCGACGAAACCCTGGCCCGCCTGCGGGTGACCGGGGTGTTCAAGACCGGCGACAACGCCGCCTTCGTCGAGGCGATCACCGCCTATCTCCCGATCGCGGCGCGGCGCGGCGCCGACGGGCGCACCGCGCTAGTTCAACGCCCCGCCGGGGGTTAACTGTCGCCGCGAGGAGCGCTTGGCGCATGAGGTTCTTGCGCGTCACGGCCCACGGGATCTGCGCGACGGCGCTCCTGGCGGCGGCGCCGAGCCTGGCCAGCGCCGCCGAACCGCGCCGCGCGTTCGATCTGGAGGCCGCGCCGCTGGGCAAGGCGCTGTTGGCGTTCAACCTGGCGACCGGCGCCCAGGTCATCGTCTCGCGCGACCTGCTGGTCGGCCGCGTCTCGCGCCCAGTGCGCGGTCAGTACACCGCCACCCAGGCTCTGGCCCGCATGCTGACCGGATCGGGCCTGCATGCGGAGCGCACCGGGCGCGGCGTCCTGATGATCCTGCCCGACCGGCCGCCGCCGGCCCCAAGGCCCAGGCCCAGCGCGCCCCAAGCCGTCGCCATCGCCGAGATGGAGGGCGTGACGGTCACCGCGCCCCGCATCCTGCCGCCCGTCGCCCTGACCACGCTGAGCGGCGCGCGCCTGGAGCAATTGGGCGTGGTTGGCATGGATCAGGTCGGGCGGCTGACGCCGGGCCTCAATGTCGTCAACCTCTCCCCGGCCGCGGCGGCCTTCTCGATGCGCGGCGTCACCCAGGCCTCGGGGGACGCCAGCCGCGAGCCGAGAATGGCGGTGCTGCAGGACGGTATGCCGGCGTCCAAGGAGCGCGGCGCCTATTTCGAGCTCTTCGATCTTGACCGCATCGACATCGCCAAGGGCCCTCAGCCCACGCTCTACGGCCGCGGGGCGATGGCGGGGGCGCTCGACGTCATCCAGCACAAGGCCGATCCGCGCGCCAAGGCCTGGAGCCTTCATGGCGAGGTCGGCGACCATGGTCAGGGCCTGCTGGAAGCCATGATCAACCAGCCGGTCGGCCAGGACCTGGCGGTGCGTGTCGCCGCTCGCTGGCGGGGGCGAGACGGCCTGACGCCCAACCTGGCCGGTGGCGACCGCCTGGATTCGGTCGCCACCGACGCCGCCCGCGTCTCACTGGCCTGGCGTCCCGGCGACGGCGAACGGCTTGACCTGATCGTCAACTACCAGCGGGACCGTCCCACCGGCCGGCCGCTCAAATCCTTCACCTTCGCGCCCACCGACCCGGTCACGGGCGCGGCTCTGGGCGATCTTGACCGCCACACCCCGCCCGCCTTGAGCGCCATCGACGAGAACGGCCGGCCCGCGGCGCTCGGCCTGGACCGTACGCTGGGTTCGGTCGCGGTCCTGGCCGCGCGGCGGCTGAGCCCGGGTCTGAACCTGAGCGCGTCCCTGGGCTATCGCCGTTTCTACGCCGACGAGCGCCAGGACGGCGATGGCCTGTCCCTGCCGGTGATCAGCGTCTTCGAGCAGACCCGGGGCGTGCAGTACAACGCCGACCTGCGCCTGGCCTATGACGCCGGCGAGCGTTGGCGGGGTTTCGCGGGCGTCAGCCTGTTCCACGAAAGCGGCACCCAGCGGGCCTATTTCACGATCGACGAACGCTTGTTGTTGGCGCGCATGGTCGGCGGCCTGAACACACCCGTCCCCCAAGGCCTTGATACGCTGACCCGGCCGGACTTCGTCGCCGCGCAACTGCGCCAACTGGCCGCGCGGCGCGGCTTCGACCTGCCGGGCGATCTGGCCCTGGGCGCGGCCGGCAATCTCAAGCCGGCCTATGTCGAGCGCAACCAGAACTTCGCGCGGACCACCGCCGTCGATCTCTTCGGCGACCTCACCTTCTCGCCAAGCCCGACCTGGGCGCTTTCGGCCGGCCTGCGCTACAGCCACGACGCCAAGGCCAGCGCCGTCGCCACCGCCCTGCCCGGCGGCCCGTCGGTGCTGGCCGGAGCCGTCCAGGCCTTTGGACTTCCCTTGGCGCAGAGGACCGCCCTGCTCGCCGCGCTCGGCGCGCCAGGCGCGGGCGCCAGCGCCGAGGCTCCCCGCGCCTGGCCCAACTACGCCTTGGTGTTCCAACCGACGTCTGGAAATGGAGACAAGGTGTCGAACACGCTGTCCGACGAGGGCTGGAGCGGGCGACTGGTGGCGCGCTATACGCCATCGCCGACGTTCAGCGCCTATGGCTCCTACGCCCGGGGGCGACGGCCCAGCGTCCTGGTGGCCGGACCGCCTCTGGTGGCCGAGGGCCCGGCGCGGTTCGGAATCGTGCCCGCCGAGACGATCGATTCCCTGGAGATCGGAACCCGCGGCGTCGGTTTCGACCAACGCGTGGATCTGAACCTTGCCGCTTACGCCTATCGCTATGTCAACTTCCAGACCACCAAGCTTGTCGATGGTCAGTTGCAGACACTGAACGCCGGTCGAGCCGACGCGACCGGTCTGGAGGCCGAGGCGCGGTTTGAGCTGTCGCGCTCGGTCCAGTTGTTCGCGACCTACGGCTACAACCATTCAAGGCTGCGCAGCGGCGCCTTCGCGGGCAATCAATTTCGCCTTGCCCCCGATCACAAGGTCTCGCTCAACCTGGAACTGACATACGCCACGCCCAACGGCGCGATCACGGTCCTGCCGACCTGGAGCTGGCAATCGAAGATCTTCTTCTCCGACGACAACGATCGCCCCGAACTCTCCCGCGGGCTATTGCGCGATCTCGTGCAGGATGAGGTGCAAAACGCCTACGACTTGCTGGATCTGCGGGTGAACTACCAGCCGCGCGCCGCCAACTGGAGCGCGAGCGTCTTTGTCACCAATCTCCTGGATCGGCGCTATCTTCAGGAAGCCGGCTTTATCGGCGAAAGCTTCGGATTCACAGCGTCGGCGCAAGGGACGTCGCGTCTCTGGGGGCTATCTCTGCGGATCGTTGGCGGAGCGAGGCAAGACTTGGCGAGATAGGTATCTCCCGTCGCGGCCCAGATATCGAACTCCCCGCTGCTCTTGTCCGCCCCCCGCCCGCCTCCAAAGGCGCCTGTCGATCTTGGCGTTGGCGAGGCGACGTCGCAGGCGTGCAGGTCTGCCAGACTCAAGGCTCCAAGCCGATAGCCGCCGCGTCGGGACGCCGCGTGTCGACGCCGCCATGGAGCAAGCCCTCCTCGATGAGGATCGACTGGGCGCTGCCCATGGTCAGCCCTTCAGTGACGCGATGACCCCGCGCTGCGAGCAGACGAGCGATGTCTCGCGGAAATCCCGGTTCGAGCTCCAAGGCGCCTTTATCGTCCTGAAACAGCCTAGGTCGCTCGGTCGCCTCGCCGATATTCAGGCCGTGGTCGATCACGTTGACCAGGACCTGGGCGACGGTGGGCATGATGCGCGTCCCGCCCGGACTCCCCGACAGGATCCAGGGTTTGTCGTCCTTGAAGGCGATGACCGGACTGATGGTGGAGATCACGCGCTTGCCCGGCGCGGGAGCGTTCGCGGGTTCGGCCGCGGCCTGGGCCGCGTCCCAGGAGAAATTGGCGACGGCGTCATTGAGGAAAAAGCCCGTGCCCGGCGCCATCACGTGCGCGCCAAAATCCGAACCGAGCGTGAAGGTGTTGCTGACCGCGTTTCCGTAGCGGTCGACAACTGAAAAGTGCGTGGTGTCCCGACTGGCGAACCCGACCGGGTCACCCGGCGTGAGGCTGACGGCGGGCAGGCTCGCTTCCATCCTGATCGCGGCGGCCCGATCCTTGGCGTAGGCCTTGGACAGCAGCCCCTTGCTGGGCACGACATAGTCGGGATAGCCGCCCATGTAGCGGCGGCGATCCGCGAACATCAGCTTGCTGGATTCGGCCAGGACATGGAGACTGTCCGAGGAGTTCTGCCCCAGGTCCCTCATGGGGAAGGTCTCGATCAGATTGAGCAGCTCGCCAAGCAGCACGCCCGCCGCCGGTGGCGGCATCAGGGCGATCTTCACCCCGCGATAGGTGGTCCAAAGGGGCTCTTGCGCCTTGATCCGATAGTCGGCCAGATCCTGAGCGGTGAGGATCCCGCCATTGGCGGTCGAGGCCGCCACGATGCGCTTGCCGATCTCGCCCCGATAGAGTGCGTCCGCGCCGTGGTCGCGCAACTGCTCGAGCGACCAGGCCAGGTCCTTCTGCACCAGGCGCTCGCCACGTTGATAGGGTCGTCCCCGATGGTAGACCGTGCGCGCGGCGACCGGGTCGCGAACCAGTTCCGGAGCCTTGATCCGGAAGGCGTAGGCCATGTCGTCGGAAACGAACACGCCGCGTCGGGCCAGATCGATGGCCGGCTGAACGACCGCGCGCCAGGACAACTTGCCGTACTTGCGCTGGGCGAAATAGAAGCCCGCCGGCGTGCCGGGCACGGCGACCCCGCGATAGGAGTAGCGCTTGCCCGGGTCGAGCTTGCCATCCGGCCCCGTCAACAAGGTCGGGGTGATCCCCCGGGGTGCGGCGCCATAGTACTCGATCGCGAGCGTCTGACGGGTTTCGGCCAGATAGACGAGCATGAACCCGCCGCCGCCCAGATTGCCCGCGCGCGGCAGGGTGACGGCCAGCGCCAGACCCGTGGCGACCGCCGCGTCAACGGCGTTCCCCCCCTTCGCCAGAACGGCGCGACCGACTTCGGAAGCGATGGCGTTCTGACTGACCACCATCCCCTCGGCGGCGATGACGGGATGGTGGATCGCATCATACTCGATGATGTAGCTGGCGGCGTTGGCCGCCGGAGCGGCGGCGGTCCCCTGGGCTAGGGCGGCGGAGCTCACCCCCATCGCGATCAAGCCCAACAGGGCCGGCTTGATCGCGCGCATCAGACGTTTGAACACAAGAGCCTCATGACCGAATGGAGGTGAACCCGCGACGTCGCCGCGCAGGATCAGAAGGACTTGGTCATTTCCAGGTACCAGAACCGCCCCCGGGCGCTGTAGAGGCTGGTGAAATAGCCGAACAGCTGGTTGGCCAGCGGCGGGTCCTTGTCGGCGATATTGTTGACGCCGACCCGGATCGAACCGCCCGCAAGCGGGCCCTTGTCGAAGCTCTTGCGCACGGCGGTGTTGAACGTCGTCCACGACGAGACCGGGAAGTTCAGCGCCGAGGTGTCGTAGATGCCATCGATATAGGTTCCGCTGCCGGTGACCTGCCAGCCGTCCTTGATCCAGACCACGCTCGCCGTGGCCCGCGAGCGCGGGTTGCCGTTGAGGCCGATCTGCGAACCGCCCGAGGTCGTCGACAGGCCCGCGGCGAGCAAGGCCGCGGCGCTTTCCGACGGCGACTGGTAGAAGCGCCCGAAGATCGAAACGTCGGCGTTGAGGCGGAAGTCCCCGTAGCGATCGGTGGGGATCCGATAGGCAAGACCGATGTCGGTCGCCTCGACCTCGCGCGCGTTGAGGTTCTCGAAGATGGCCCGAACGCCGGTCACCTTGCCCGAGGCGTCACGCGTGACGAGGGGATTGCCCGCCCCGCTCCCGAGCCGGCGGATGGCGTCGAGATAGATCTGGTCTTGCGTCGAGAACACGCCGACCAAGCCCGTCTGCCTGATCCGCCACCAATCGACCGTCAGGGTCAGGTTGCGAACGGGCGTCAGGACCACGCCCGCGCTGGCGGACTTGCTGTCCTCGGCCTTGAGACGGTCATTGCCAGAGCGGGTCTCGCTGACGTCATAGCGGTAGGCCGCGCAATTGCTGCGATTGATGGCGGCCACCGAGGTCGCGCCCTGGGCCAGGCCGCAGGCATAGAGGTCGAGTTGGTTCTGCTGGACGCGGTTGGCCGCCGCGGCGTTGATCTGCTCGAGGTTGGGCGCGCGGAACGCCTCCGAGTAGGACGCGCGGAACTTCAGCCAGTCGGTCACGCCCCAGCTCGCGGCGATCTTGGGCTTCAGCACCTCGTCCTTGGTGTCGGAATAGCGCTCGTAACGGGCGGCAAGCTGCACATCGAAGCTCTGAACCAACGGGACGCCGTCCTCAGGGCGGATAATCGCGCTCTGCAACTCGGCATAGGCCGAATAGACGTTGCGTTTGCCGTGGGTGTCGAGCGTCTGGCTGTTGCCCATGACATCGCTCGTCCTGGCGCCGGTCGACGTCACATAGCTGATCGTTCCGTTGATGCGGGGGTCACGATAGTCGTCATAGGTCTCCCGACGCACTTCCACGCCCGAGGCCAGGCCGATGTCCCGACCGGCGATGCTCAGCACCGATGGGTTGGACAGGCCCGCGCTCCACATCGCCAGCGAAGTGCGGCTGTCGCGCGTGACGTCGATACGCAGGCGGTCAAGCACGGCGGCCGAGTTGAGCGTGGAATCGCCGACGCGCAGATTGGCCGGATCGCCGCCATTGAACGGGTTATAGGCCGTGGCCAGATCGCTGCTGCTCAGGGCCGCCTGCAGGGCGGTGTTGCTGACCCGATTGTGCTCGGTGTCGACGGTCTTGGCGCGCGAATAGACCGCCGAGGTGTCCCAGCGCCATTCGCCGATCCGGCCGCGCAAGCCGGCGACGGCGCGGATCTGCGTGTTGTCGACGTCGAAGTTGCGCATCCCGACGTCGAGGACGTCATAGCCAACGATGGTCACGTCCTGGGCCGGACCGGTATAGCTGGCCAGCCGCCCCGGGCCGCTGCCGAAGGGGTTGTAGGGATTGTTGCGCGACACGACCAAGGGCGCGTCGGTCAGCGTGGTGGACCCGCCGCGACCGGCCCAGGCGCTGGCCTTGTAGTAGAGCAGATCGCCGAAGGCGGACACGCCGCCGGCGAAGTCATGGTCCACCGTCGCCATCACGCTGCCGCGCGTCGTGCGCGGAACCATGGTGCGCAGCGCGCCCTCATCGGACCGAAGGCTGGACGGCAGGGTCGAGGACCCGCCGTTGACGCAGACGCCCGAGGTGGCGGTCTCCGCGCGCGACCCGGTGAACGAACAGGGCTGCATGAAGAAGGTGGTGAAGTTGGCGCCCAAGCCCGTCACGGGCGTGGTCACCCGCCCCGTCATCCAAGGCGATTGCGAAACCGTGCGATTGAACAGCGAGGCGTAGGTCGACGAGACCCGGCCGCTCAGATCATCGGTCGCGGCATAGTCGCGATCCGAGCCAGGCATGTCCGTGTTGTGATAGACCTCGCCGAACAGCGCCACGTGCGTCGCGCCGCCATTGAAGGCCGCGCCCCACTTCATGTTGATGTCGTTCTCGCGCAGGCTGCCGCGCTCGACGCCGCCCAAGCGCGCGGACACCTCCGCGCCGGTGAAGCGTCGATCGATGACGAAGTTGAGAACACCCGCTGTCGCGTCGGAACCATAGAGGGCGCTGGCTCCATCGCGCAGAACCTCGACGCGACGAAGCGCCGAGGTGGGAATGGCGTTCAGGTTGACGATCTGGACAGGAACCGTGCCGCCTTCCTGCTGAGAGGTCGGGTGCGGCGTCATCCGGCGTCCGTCGAGCAGCACCAGGGTGTTGCCCGAGCCCAAACCGCGCAGGTTGGCCGAGGAGACATCGCCACGGGCGTTGTTTGGCCCCTGGACGCCGCTGTTGAAGGCTTGAGCGCCGCCCTGAGGCAGACTCGCGATCAACTCGCCAGCGCTAACGACTCCCTGCGCGCGCAACTGATCGGCGTCGAGAACCGAAACGGGCAAGTTGCCCGTGACCTTGGCGCCGGCGATGCGGCTGCCGATGACCACGACCTCGTTGACGATCGCCGGCTCCTCGGGCGGGGCCGCCGGCTCGGCGCGGGCAGCGACCGTAGTTTCCTGGACGGCGATCGGCTGGCGAAGCGCCACGGCCGTCGGAGGCGCGCCGGCCTTCTGGACGACGAAGGTCCTGGGACCGGTGCTCTGATAGGAAAGACCCGATCCGGCCAGTAGACGACGAAGCCCGTCGTCCGGTGACAAGGCGCCCTGAACGCCGCTCGTCCGGCGCCCCGTGACGAGGTCCGGGTTGAAAATCACTTCGCGGCCGCTCTGGATCGCGAACTGGCGGAGGGCCGCGTCCAGGCTGGCCGGCGCGATATTGAATTCGAGTCTCGCGGGAGCCTGGGCCGCGGCCGGCCCCGCGCAGAGCGCCGCGGCGGCGCACCCAAACATAGCCCAGTTCTTCAGCGTCAAAGCGGTCATCAAAGCCCCCAACGGCCAACAAGAGGGCCCTCTCGCCCCACGCCGTAGACGCCCGTCCGTCCGAACACCTCACCGCGATTGTCACATTTTCTTCGTCGGCGCGCCTTGGCCGGCGACGAGCACCTGATCACCCCGATCTCCCACGCGCACCTCGACCCCGTAGAGCGTGGTCAAGGCCTTGAGAAAACCGCTGGCGCCGTCGGTGAAGAAAACGCCGCTGACCTTCAAGCCGTCCAGGGATGGGTCGCCGACACGGATCGGACTGGCGCTGTAGCGGTTCATTTCCGCGACCGCCTCCCGCAGGGGCGCGCCGGCGAACTGCACTCTGCCATACCGCCAGTCGCCCAAGGCCGCGACGTCGAGACGACGCACCTGGACCTCGCCATCGGGCTGGGAAACCAGCAACTGGCCAGCGCCGATTTCCGTCGGTGTCTTCTTGCCGGCGGCGACCGCCACTCGGCCTTCGCTGACGGCGACATGAACGGCGCGATCAACCACCCGAACGTCGAACGAGGTCCCGATGTCGGTGATCGTGCGGCCGCCGGCCTCGACCTTGAACGGCCGCTTGTCGTCGGCGACATCGAACCAGGCTTCGCCCTTCAGGAGCCGGACGGTTCGGCGACGTCCGGTGATCCGCACGTCGATGGCGCTGTCCCCGTTGAGATCGACCCGCGAGCCGTCCGCCAGACGCAGGGTCGAGCGCGCGCCGTGCGCATTCTCATGCCGCTCCATGGCGCCAAAGCCCAAGCTCCAGAATGTCGTGGCCGTCATCAGGCCGAGAAACACCGCGCCGACCACGCCGGCGGCGATGGAATAGCGCGGAACTGAACGCTCCGGCGGCATCGACAGGGCGCGCTCGCGCACGGCCAGCAACCGCGGCTCGGCGGCCAGCAATGCGGCCGCGCCGAAGGCCTGCTGAGCGCGTTCGAACGCTGCAAGGTTGGCCGGGCTCCGCGCCAGCCACGCTTCAAGCGCGACCTGCCGCGCACGGGTCCACCGCGGCGAATGCTTCAGGCTTAGCCACCAGGCCGCCGCTTCGGCGGCGTCCTCCGGCGGCGCCCATCGCTTGAACAGGGTCATCAGAACGCCCGCCTGGCCAAGTGCGCGATCGCTTTCATCATGTGCTTTTCGACGGCGCTGACGGAAATGCCCTGCCTGCGGGCGATCTCCGCATAGCTGAGTTCCTCATAGCGTTGCAGCGCGAAAATGGCCTGGGTGCGCAATGGCAATTCCTGGATGGCGACCAACACCCGGCGCAGGTCTTCCCGGGCAAGCGCCACAACCTCTGGCGACAGGGGATCGACCGGGTGGTGTTGGTCCGTCAGGGTGGCGTGCCCGCCTCGATGACGGGAAATGTCCCGCCGACCGGAATCCCGCCAGACATTCGAGGCGATCACGAAGAGATAGTTCTCCTCGGCCCGCACATCCTCGAGGCCGCCACGCGCGACAAGGCGCATGAAGACTTCCTGCACCAGGTCCTCGATATCGTCGGGACTCCGCGTACGGCTGCTGAAGAAGCGGGTCAACGGCATGCGGAAACGGCGGTTCAGCGCTTCAATCCGCGCCGAACGGGCCTGGGCGGCAGCCTCTTGCTGATCGGCGCGCTCGTCCTCCACGATCTGTCCCGCCTGCTCCAAACGCTCGACCCCGTTGCCGACGGCAAGCCCGTCGGGCCTCGCCGTAGGTCGTAGACGCACGTGAAGCCATCTACCTCACGGGATGAGCAACCATTCTTTCGATCGGATCCAGGCGGCAGACGTTCAGATTGCTGAACGTACCGGCACGATCGCCCCTGAAAGAACCTGGCATGGCCGCCGCAAGGCGCCTCTGTCCCTAGGCCACGAGTTCGACGTCCCGGATCAAGGACTGATGCGCGCCGACGCCGGCCATCACGCCGTCGGCCGAGGCCAGGGTGGCGTTGTGCATAGGCCGAGCCGCGTCTCCGGCTGCGTAGAGACCAGGAATGCTGGTCGCCTTCCAATCGTCTGTGCGGATCATGGGTCCCAACGGACCCTCGTTGAACACGCAGCCCAGTTGCTCCGCCAGGGGGCTGGCCATGCGGGTGGATGGGGCGACGAACAGGGCGCTGATGGACACGACGCGACCGTCGGCCAGGCGCACGGCGTCCAGCGCCGGGGCGTCGCCCAGAAGCTCGACCACTGGCTGGCGCTCGATCGTCACGCCCCGCGCGCTCAGGTGGGCCAGCTGTTCGGCGTCAGGCTCGAAGCGGCCCTGGGTGAACAGGGTGGTGGGTCCCCAATCGGGAATCATGGCGGCTTGGTGGGCGGCCATCGGATGGTTCGCCAATACGCCCAGTGGACGGTCCCGCACCTCGTAGCCGTGACAATAGGGACAGTGCAAAACTGTGGCGCCCCAGCGCTCCTTCAGGCCGGGCACATCAGGCAGGCTGTCGGCCACGCCGGTGGCCAGCACGAGACGTCGGCCACGCGCGGTGCGCCCGCCCGACATCTCGATAATGAAATCGCCGCCCACCTCGCGCCGAGCCTTCAGCACTTCGCCACGCACGATTTCCACTGTTGGGTAGGCCGAGACTTGGCAGGCCGCCTCACGCAAGATCTCGAAGGGCGCCTTGCCGTCTTGGCCTAGGAATCCATGCGAAGCCTCGGCGAAACGGTTGCGCGGCAAGCCGCTGTCGACCACCAGCACGCGCCGCCGAGCCCGGGCCAGCTGCATTGCGGCGGAAAGGCCGGCGAAGCTGCCGCCAACGACGATGACGTCATGCAACATGGTCTTGGTTTCCTTGATGGGATTGTCTCATTGGGCCGACGTTGGCGGCTAGGTCCGCCAGCGAGATCGTCGCGAGGCGCCGCATCAACGCCTGACGCGCTTCGAGCATCGTCTGATCGAGCAGGCGGTCGACGGCCTGCTCGACCAGACAGCCAGGACTTTCGGGAGTTGGCGGCATGGCCAGGACGGGCTCGTCCAGGGCGTCCTGGATTTGGCCCAGACTGATGTCGGTCAGAGTTCGCCCCAAGCGCCAACCGCCGTGATGGCCCTTGGTCGAGGTGACGATCCCGGCCTTTCGCAAGCCAGCGAAGGTGCGGCGGATGACGACGGGGTTCGTGCCGGCGCACATGGCCATCTCTTCCGACGTCATAGGCTGATCACCGCGCTCGGCCATGTGCAGCAGCACATGAAGGGCGACAGAAAGGCGGCTGTCTCTTTTCATGTAATCATATATGTTACGTGAAATCCCAGAGTGCAACCGCATGGTTCGGAGCGATATGGCGGTCCGAGCCATAAAGTGCGGCTCCCGCCCCTCTCCGCCACCCTAAAGTCTGGATTGCGCCGAATGAACGGACCGCGGGCTTTCGCGTGAAGGCGAAGTCGTTTCGACCAAGTGTCCAGGACCTGGCTGACGCGCGCCGACGCAAGCCTTAGCCATCCCCCGCGCATCGCTGGCCCCCGCGGCCAGGCTTTCAGGCGAGCGGGGCGCTACTCGACCCAAAGCGTCAATCGGCTACCCCAAGTTCGCGCGCCTTGTGAATCAACTGAACCACGCTGTTCACCTCGAGTTTTCGCATCAGGTTCTCGCGGTGCTTGTCCACCGTCTTGACCGAAAGACGCAGCTGTTCAGCGACCTTCCCGGTGCTGAGGCCCTGGTAGATCAGGAGCAGGATCTGCCTTTCCCGCACGGTTAGCCCATGATCGGCCGCGTCGGCCTCGCGCCGCACGTCTTCGGGCACCACGGTCTTGCCGTTCATGACATCGGCGATGGCGCGCAGGAGCATCGGAGCCGTCGTGTCCTTGAGAAGGACGGCGTCCGCCCCGGCCTCGATCAGTTGCCGATACGCCATCCCTGATCGCGCGCCGGTCAAGGCCACGACCTTCAGATCGGGGTGGCGGCGTTTGCAAAAGCCGAGCGCCGCCGCGGGCTCCCCGCCCGGCATGTGATAGTCCAGCAGCAGCAGGTCGGGTTGGACCCGGGACATCAGAGCGGTCAGGTCGTCCAGCCGTCCAACCTCGGCCAAGATCTCGAAGCCTGGCTGCGCTTGAAGCAGCAAAGCCAGCCCCTGGCGGAAAATCGTGTGATCGTCGGCGATGACAATTTGCATGGGATGGCAAAATAGCGGCTCTGGATCTATGTCCAGGAAATTCGTTTTCTCTGGATCGCCGACCGTGCTTCGCTTGATTTGCGCCGCGTTGGCGTTCTTGTTGCTCGGGACCGCCCAGACCGCCGCGGCGGCGCAGTGCCAAGCCACCACGACCGCGCCCCTGCCGCTGGAACCGTGCATGCGCGTCGCCGCCCCGCCGCCAGGCGCGCCACCTGGACTGCACTGGTTTAGCATCAAGGCCACGCCCGCGAGCGCTGACACGCTGCTGGACCTGGGACTGCCGGACGCTTTCCAGTTGCGGGTGATGCAGCGCAGCGGCGACGCCTGGATCACGGTGGTTCGGCTTGACCCATCCAGTCGTTTCGACGATCGCCCCTTTCGTCATCGCAGGCTGGTGGCGCCGCTCTCGCCCAGCCCCGGCGCCGCCGAGATCCTGATCGGCGTGCGCGGCCATGGGAGAACCCCGCTGACGCCGCGCCTGCTCACCCCGGAACAATTGTACGACGAAGACACGCGCGCCGACCTCGCCAACGGCGTCCTCTTCGGCCTGATGCTCATGCTGTTGCCGTTGCTGGCGATCGGCCTGGGCACGCATCACAACGCCAGCTACCGCATCTATGCGGGCCTGGTGGTCACCAGCGCGGCGAGCATCGCACAGATCGAAGGCTATCTTTTCCAGTTCCTGTGGCCCGACGCGCCGGCCTGGAACATGCGGGTCTCGGAGCTGCTGTTCACCCTGGTGGTGTGCTGGCATTGCGCCTTCGCCATCAGCCTGCTGCAGATGCGCTGGCGAATGCCGCGCCTCTATCGAACCAATCTTGTCGTCCTCGGCGTCGGCGCGGCGAGCCTTCCGGCGCAATTCTTGTTCCCGATCACCGACGCCGTCTTCGCCTGTGCGACCGCCTACACCTTGCTGGCGCTGCTGGGCGCCTGGCAAGGCGTGCGGCAGAACGCGCCGGCGGCGCGCTTCTATCTGCTGGGCGTTCTGTCGCTCAGCATCGGCAGCGCCTTGGCCAGCCTCAGCATCTTCTGGCGCGCGCCCTTCCCGGGCCTGTCGGTCCTGACCCTGCCCAAACTGAGCCTGCTTGGCGAAACGCTCTTCTTTGGCGCCGCGGTTCTGAACCAGCTGATCCTGCAAAAAGAAGAGCGCGCGGCGCAACGCCTGCAACGGCTGGCCGAGAACGAGCAGCTCCTGAGGGCCGAAGAAACCCGCCGCGCCGCGATGGCCGAGGCCGAGCAGCACAAGCTGCGCCTCGCGTCCGCCAGCCACGACATCTCCCAGCCCCTGGCGTCGCTGCGCTACGCGATCGCGGCGCTGAAGGCTCAGCAGGACGAAAGCCAGATCACCCGGCATATCGACAACACGCTCAGCTACGCCCAGACCCTGCTCAAGGACATGGTCGAGCAATGTCGGCTCGACGCGGCCGGTCCAGAAGAGGTCGATCTGGAGCAACTCTTTACGCAGTTGGAGCGGGAGTTCGCCCCGGCCGCGCATGAAAAGGGCCTGAAGCTGCGTGTGCGGGCGCCGCGCCTGCGGACGGACGGCTCGAGCCTCCTGCTCTACCGCATCCTCAACAACCTGCTGGCCAACGCCATCCGCTACACGCCCAAGGGCGGTGTGCTGCTCGGCGCGCGCCGACGGCCTGACGGCGTGGAATTGCAGGTGTGGGACACCGGCCCGGGTATCGCGCCGGCCATGCAGCAGGCGTTGACTGCGCCCTGGAAGCAAGGCGCGCCAGGGGGCGAGGGCTACGGCCTTGGCCTCTTCATTGTGCGAAGCCTATGCGAGCAATGCGGCTACACGATGCGAGTCCGCTCAACGCCCGGCAAGGGCACGGGCTTTTCCATTCTCCTGCCGGCCCGATCGGTTTGGGGTGATCACCTTATGCCCTGACGCTTCGAGCGTCCCTAAAGGATGCGCCCACATCCGTGACATCTCGTCGCGGCGCGAAACGCAGGGCACATCATGTTTGCAGCCATCCGTGTCGCGCTATGGCGCGCCCTCAGCCACTTGGCGGACTGGCGCGGCCACTGGCGCTATCTCACCGGCCGCCCGGCCATTGACGTGGCCATCATCACCAATGTCCGCGACGAGGCCGAGCGCCACCTGTTCTGGGGCGCGCTTCGGCCGCGCAGCGGACATGGCGACGGCGCTCGGATCTACCTGAACGGCGTCGCGGGACGGATACGCGGTCTGGACGTCACCGCCGCCGAGCTGATGACCCGCCAAGGGCGACTGCGCGCGCGCGGGCTCTTCATGGACGCGGTCGCCTGGTCGCGGGCGCGCGGCGCCAGGGTCGTTCTGCTGGCCGCCTCGACCAAGCGGCTGTTCGGACGCGACGGCGCCGCCCTCAAGGCCGCCTTTCCCGACATGCTGTTCACCATCGGCGACAACGGCACGGCCTTGCTGCTTTGCCACGACGTGCAGAGGGCCCTGGACGCGGCGGGCCTTGCTCACGGCGCCCGCGTGCTGGTGATCGGCCCCTACGGCATTCTCGGCGGCGAAGTTACGCGCTATCTGCTGGCGAAGGGCTATCGCGTGGCGGGCTTTGGCGTCACGCGCGCCTTGCTCGACGAATTCGGCAAGCGGTTTCCGGCCGTCGCTCTGCACGACGATGTGCTCAAGGTCGGCAAGGTCGACGCGGTCATCGCCTGCACCCACAGCGTCGGCGCCAAGCTCGACGACGCGGCGGTGGCGTCCCTTCGTCAGGAGGGTCGAAAGCTCTTGGTCGTCGATGTGGCCGAGCCAGCCAATCTCGATGAGACGACGTTCGCCGCCTGCCGCCCCTGGGTCGTGCGCCAGGACGCGGGCAACGCCTACTCGCCGCTCCTGAGCTTTGTGCTCGGCGGACTGTCCTCCGGAATGCTGAAACTGGCGCACCGCACGGTGTTCGGCTGCTTCGCCGAGGCCCTGACCCTGCACCACGCGATCTATCGCGAACAGCAGTACCTCCGCCTCAAGGAGGACTGGTTCGACGTCAACGACGCGAACATGTCGGTGCTTGGCGAGGCCTTTCGATCGGTCGGCGTAACTGTGGCCGAGCCACATTGCTTTGGCGAACCGGTCCGCGACTTCGACCTGACCCTGGCGACCGAGACCCGTTCCCTTGGCCCGCGTTCGGAACGGAGGGCGGCGTGATGCTGATCTCCTCGCGCCGTCGCGCGATCGCCATTTTGGCGCTTAGCGCCGTCGTCCTGGCGGTCTTCGTCTGGTTCAACCTGCGCGTTCCGGCCGCCGGCATCGTGCAGGACGCGCTGCTCGACCAGCAGAACCCCTACTATCGCAGCCAGCAGCAGGTCGATCGCGTCCCGGGCCTGCGCCAAGGCGACCCGATGAGCTTCGTGCTGTCCTTCCCGCAGGGCCTGGACGAGGCGGGCATGACGCAGATCGTCCGCATGACGCAGGACCTGCGGGCGCGGTTCCCGCAAGCCGTGGTCTGGAGCCTAGCGTCGGACAGCTACGCCTATCAGGCCAGCGCCGGCGAAATCTCCAGCCAACCGCATCTCGACCCGGCCTGGCTGGACACAGGCGGTCAGGTTCGACTGCCCATGTCCATGGCGCAGTGGCGCAAGAGCGTGTCCGCCGACCCGAATGCGTCTGGCCTGCTGGTCGGCAAGGACTTCCGCTACGCCCAGATCCTGCTGTTCACGCCGGAGAAGACCAACGAACTGGACCTCGTACGGCAGGTCGCCGAGTACCTTGAGCAACGGCCCGTGACCTATGCCGAATGGCTGCTGTTCAAGGGCGATATCAAGCCGGCCCCTGAGTACCGCAACGTCTCGCTGGGCGGCTGGTCGGTCGGCCGCGGCCTGATGCACTTCGCCCTGATGTCGAACGTTCTGTTCTATTCCACCATCGGCTTGGTCGTGGCGACCTTGGCCGCGCTTCTGGCCCTGAGGTCGCTCAAGCAGGCGCTCTATAGCTCGGCCTGCATCCTGGCGTCCTTCATTCTGGTGCGCGGCTCCATCCCGCTGGCGAGCGCCCTTGGCCTCGATTTCTTCGGCGAGCCGCTGGCCGAGCGCGTCTACTTCCTGCTGGTCCTGTCGGCGATGATCGTGGCGGGGATTTCGTTCAACACCCGAAGCCTGGAACGCTTCAACGCGCTGCGCCGCCAGCAACCCGACGCCGCGCCGGCGGCCCTGTGGGCGCAAGTCGAACGTCACAGCATGTCGCTGAACGTCGCGGCCCTGGTCGCCCTGCTGAACTTCGTGACGCTCCCCCAGATCGGCATTCGCGGGATCATGGAGGTGGGCGTGCTGTCGGCGATCGGCATCGTCTACCAGCGCATCCTGGTCGGCCTGCTGTTGCCGGCGCTGCAGATCACGTTCGGCGGAGAACCGGCCCGGACGCAAGCCCGAGCGCCGGGCCTGGCGATGCGCGCCTGGGATCGGGCGATCCACCTGCTGCCGCAAGGCTGCTACCGGCTCATCGTCGCCCTGGACACGCGCCTGCCCGGCGGCGCGGCGCTCGCCTCGCTGCTGGTCTGCGCGGCCGCCGTGGGCGCCGCCGGCGTCGTGGTGCTGCACGACTGGCGCGCGCCGGACAAATGGGTGCTGGTCCAGGAAAAGCCGATCGACTACCTGCCCCACACCATCGTCGACCGGGGCCGCGATATCCTCAACGCCCCGGGTCATGCCGGCTTTGGCCGACTGTCCTACCTGATCACGCCCGCGACGCCGGGCGTCGGCCCCGCCGTCGAGCAGCCCGAGTTCCTGCATCGGGCCTGGGCGCTGCAGGCCCGGCTGGCCGCCCTGCCGGAAGCCCGCGGCGCCAACTCGGTGCTGGACACCCTGGCCTATATCGGCGCCCAGGAAGACGGGGACGCGCGGGCGAAGATGCCCGTCTCGGCCCAGCAGGCGCACGATCGCCTGCAGCAGATCCGCTGGGACCTGGAGCAGCCGGCGCTGGCCCGGTTCCTTTGGACGGACGCAGGCCTTGCCCTCTATCTTTCGCACCCGGCCGACAACTCGAACAGCCTTCGCCACTTCGCCGCCCAAGCCGAGGCGCTGGCCGCGCGCGAGTTCCCCGACCTGCGCCTGACGCCTTATGGCCCGCTGCACACCTACCACCAGACCGACCTCTACATCAGCGAAGGCAAGCCGCTGAACGTCCTGGTGTCGTTCCCGCTGGTGATCCTGTGCTGCGGCCTGTGGCTGGCCTGGCGGCGGAATTCTCCTGGAAGAACGCGGCTGCGTCCCTGGGCGACGGCGTGCGCCATGACCGTGCCCTTCCTGTTCGCCTACGCCGCGATCGTGCTGGTCATGGCCGTCTTCCACATTCCGCTCGACCAAGCCACCGCCTGCGCCACGGCGCTGGGCATCAACGCGGCGATCGATTTTGATCTCTATCTGATCGAGGACTACCGGACGGCCCTGGCGGAGGGGCGCGATCGTCGCCAGGCCCTGCGCTACGCGCTGGCCGAGCGCGGCCACGTCACCCTGACCGACGCGGCCCTCAACGCGATCTGCTTCAGCTTCCTGATGCTGTCGCCATTTCTGCCGATCCAGCGCCTGGGCGTGATCATGCTGATCATGCTGGCCACCTGCGCGCTCGGCGCCCTGCAGCTGATGCCAGCGCTGCTGGCGCTGTGCAGCCGAGACCCCACACCCAATCCCGTCTTTGCAGGGGAACAAGCATGAAGCGCCTATTCGTCGCGATGACGCTGGCCTTGGTCGCCGTCCACGCCCAGTCCGCCGAGCTGGACGCCAGAAGCGCGGTGGCCCACGCCTGGCAGCTCTATCAATCCAGCGTCCAGACCGAACAGGAGTTGATCGAGGTCCGGGTGAGCCAGGCGGGCCAAGCCTTGCCGACCAAACTGCTGTGGCGGCGCATCCGCTTTGGCGACCAGGGCCAGCGCGTATCGGTCAAGTTCGTCGAGCCGATCGCCGATCTTGGGCTGGCCCTGCTGATCGAGCGCAATGTCAGCGCGCCCGACCAGATCTGGCTGCGGCTGCCGTCGTGGACAAGCGCGCGCAAGGTCGCCGGAAATCGCGAGACCCGCTACTTCGCCGACACCGCCTTCACCTTCGAGGACAACAAGCAGCTCATCGGCGAACAGACCGCCCTGTTCGACTACCGCTATGTCAGCCGCGGTCCGGCCGGCGCGGTGATCAGCGCCACGCCCAAGGCTGGCGTGACCAGCGGATACAGCCGTCGCGACATCACGCTGAACGCCCAGGGCGTTCCGCAGCGGATCGCCTATTTCGACGACCGATCCCAGCCCCTCAAGACGCTCAGCTTCGAGGACCTGAACCAAACCGCCCAAGGGCGCTGGCGCGCCGACCGCATCGTCGTTCGCCAGCGTGATGGCGGCCAGACGGTGCTGACCGTACGCAAACGCGTCCTCAACGCGCCCCTGAGCGATCGGGTCTTCTCCCAGGCCTCGATGACGGAGACCGACAGTGCGCGCCGCGACTAGCGCTCTTCTAGCCGCGCTGCTCACGGTGTTCGCGCCTCCTCTGGCGCGGGCGGGCCAGCAGCATGGCGGCGTCACCTACTGGCAAGCCGCCGGCGCCGGCGGGCCGACGGAACTGCGCTGGACGCATGAAGCGACGAGCGCCCTGGCCGAAGGCGTGGACTGGAAGCTCGAGCCCGAACTGCTGCTCCGCCGCCCTCGAAGCACAGGGCCCGCAGCGCTGTGGGACAACCAGGGCCGCCCGCCTGTGATCAGCTTGCAGCGAGCCTATCTCGGCTTCGCGCGCGACGAATGGCTGGTGAGGGTCGGAAAGCAGGTGTTCGACTGGAGTCAGACCGACACCATCAGCCCCGCCGATCTCGTCAGTCCGCGCGATTGGTCGGACATCACCCGGGTGCGCAAGCTGGCCGCGCCGGCGGTCAGCGTCCGCTATGGCGGCGAGACCAGCCTGGAGGCCGTGTGGCTGCCAAGGCAGGAGCCGTCCTATCTGCCCGAGGGCGACTGGCTGCCCCTTCCCTCCGGGGTCTCGATGGCTCCGCCGCGACGCAGCCAACAGCAGCAATACGCCCTGCGGGCGGCCGGCAACTGGCGGCGGACCGACTGGAGCGCGGTGCTTTATCGCGGACACAGCACAGCGCCCGCGCTGGAGCTGGGGCCAGGCCCGTCGCTGCAGCCGATCTATCGTCCCCTGCGCGCTGCGGCGATCACGGCGGCGCGGGAAGTCGCCGATGGTCAGATCGCCAGACTCGAGATCGCGCGCTACCGCCAGCCCGACGGGAGCTTCGTTCAGTACGTCGCGAGTCTCGACAAGGAGGTCGACGACTGGCTGAGCGATGGCGACACCCTGTACGTGATCGCCCAATACGCGGGCGGCACGCGCCGCGCGGGCGCGGTGGACGGGTTGGGCTGGCCAGATTTTCGGCGCGTGCTGGAACGCAGCGTGATGGTCAAGGCCAGCTACGATCCTCGCTCAGACCAGCGCTCGCTTCTGGAGTTCACCGCCGTCTGGAACGTCAAGGACCATGGTCGCTACGCAAAGCTGGCCTGGCAAAGACGGCTGGCCGACGCCCTGACCATCAGCCTGGCCGGCGAGGTCATCGACGGACGACCAGGCTCCTTCTGGGGACGATACCGGGCCAACGACCGCGCAATGCTGGAGCTGAGCTGGCGGTACTGAGCCGCGGCGAGCGACGTAACCAGCCGCTCACCGTGGCCCGTAACGGGAGAAGATCCATGACGAATGTCGTCGAAGCACCGCGTACGCCTGGAGCGTTTTCAACGGAGCGCGCGGGGGTTCTCTATCACGCCTCGCCGGCGCGGAACCTTGCATCCATTCAGGCCCGGGGGTTACTGCCCGCAAGATCCTCGCGCCGCCTCAAGGAAGATGTGGTGCACCTGACGAGCCAGCTCGGCATGGCCATCCGCTACGCCGAGCAGGGCTTTGGCACCAATGGCGCCGAGGTCTGGATCATCCTGGCGGTGGACACCGCAGCGCTGGACCCGAGCAGGCTGCGACCCGATTGGGAGTGCGAGGAAGCCGCGCGCTGCTTCGACGACCTGATCGCGCATGGCTATAGCTCCGCCCAGGTCCATCTCGGCGACTATCCCTGGAGCCTGGGTTTGCAGGTCTTCGGTATGGCCATGTACGCAGACGCTATCGCGCCCACCGCGCTCAGGATCGTGGACGGCCCGCGCCTCTTCTGACGCGTCCGTGGGCGACGCGCGCCTTCGGCCGATCACGGGCGCCAGCCAGGGGTCGGGAACACGACTTCAGACCGCGGCCATGTCCAACGGGAGCGCACCGTCACCGATGGAGACCCCGTCGTTGCAGATAGGCGAGCAAGGCTTCGGGATGATCGGTCTGGATGATCGTGAAGCCTTGCGCGATGAGCGCGCCCCACCCGCCGTCCGGATCGGAGAGCGCCGTGGCGTCGGATACGCCCCCGGCCTGTTGAGGCTTCAGGGAATTGACCCACAAGCGACCGCGGATCCGAGCGACCGAGAACGCGTCGCTGGCGATGAACGCGGGGTCGCCGAAGTTCAGCTCGTAGCCGATCGGGCGATAGCGCCCATAGGCCGCCAGATTGCTGAGCGACGGACGCGTCAGCACGCGTGCGGCCGAGGCGCGAACGAACAGCCCATCGGCGGCCTCGTAACGCAGGTTCAGGCTCGGGAGGGCGTCGGTATAGTCGGACTTGACGCTCCAGGGTCTGGTCGTGCATCAGCACCAGGACGCCGTCGGACGTGTGCTGGACGTCGGTCTCGATCACATCCACGCCGACCTCGATGCAACGCTTGAAGGCGGCGATTGAGTTTTCGGGCTCCTTGAACTTGCCGCCCAGGGTGATCGCCCAGCTGTCATTGAGATCCAGCGTGTAGTCGGCCTGGACGTCCTTGACCCGCTCGCGGACATTGAAGTTGACGCTGTTGGAGGTGGTCAGCGGATAGTTGCCCGGATTGGCCAGATAGTCCGGATTGAGGAAGCTGATCGACGGCACGCCATCCAGGCCATAGCGATAGCCCAGCTGTGCGGTGGCCGCGGTCAGGAAGGCGACGCCCGGGCCGCGCTCATCCCACTTGGCCTGTGAGAAAGAGCCACGCACGTCCAGCTTGCCGCGCCCGAAATCGTAGGCCACCCGGGCCTGGGCCACGTCGATCGGCTTGGAGATCACGAACTTGACCCGCGCCTGGGTGCCCCCGCCCGTGGACGGACTCGTAATCTGCGGCGCGCCGACGGGCGTCACGACCTGGCCGTAACGGGTCTCGTCGTCGTCCTGGGTGTAGTGGCTGTAATAGAGCGAGGCGCGCAACTGGTCGTTGGGCCTGTATTCCAGCGTGCCCGAACCACCGAACCGCTTCGAGGTCAGGGTGTAGTCCAGATAGTTGCTGCGCGCGCCGCACGGCCCGGGGTCAATGGCGAGGATGAGCCGCCGACGCTACACGGTTGTCCGCGCGCCCGGGCGCCGATCCTCGATCGTGAACCGCGCCAGGCTTTGAGCGGCGCCCGTGGGGTCGGCCTGGTCGGCGACGGCGCGAAGGTCGATGTCCAACCGCGCTGGGGTCGCCTCGATCAGGGTGTAACCCGAGTGTTCGATGTCGGCGAAGCGCACGTCGGGGTTCAGGGCGCGCACGTCGCCGTAACGCCCCGATGGCGCGTGACTGGCGGCCAGACAGGTGGTCACGAGTTCCGTCGCCACCGGCGGCGCGCCAGGCGGGCCATCGCGCAGGTCGTTGATCATGTAGGCATGGATGTCGCCGCTCAGGACCACGGCGTTGCGCACCGACGGGCGGGTCATGCCGCGCATCAGGCGGTCGCGCGCGGCGGCATAGCCATCCCACTGGTCAGACATGACGCCCTCCGGCGTCTCGATCGGCGCGAGCACCGTTTGCTGGGCCAGCAGGGTCCAGCGCCCACGTTCGCCCTTCAGCGTCTGGTCCAGCCAGGCCTCCTGGGCCGCGCCCAGCATGGTGCGGTCGGGCGCGGTCAGAGCGGGGCAGTCGCGGCGCGGTCGGTTGCCGCTCTGGCCTGGCGGATTGCAGGCCTGGGGCGAGCGATACTGGCGCCCATCCAATACCGGCAGGCTGACCAGATCGCCCCAGGCCAGGCGTCGATACAGCCGTGGCTGGCCCGGCCGCGCCCACAGACTGGGTCGCACCGGCAGGTGCTCGAAATAGGCCTGGTAGGCGGCCGCCCGCCGGCGCGCGAAGACCGCCGGATCCAGCCCCTTCAAGTTGGCCAGGTCGGCATAGTCATTCTCGACCTCGTGGTCGTCCCAGGTCACGACCCAGGGCGCCAGGCGATGGGCTTCGCGCAAGTCAGGATCGGACTTGTAGATCGCGTGGCGGCGGCGATAACCGTCCAGGTCCGTGGGCTCGGGCGTGTCGAAGCGGCGAACCTTCGGAAACTGGGCGTAGCTGTTCTCGTAGATATAGTCGCCCAACTGCACGATCAGGTCGGGCTGGGCGGCGACCATGTCGCGATAGGCGGTGAACCAGCCCAGCTCGAAGTGCTGGCACGAACTGACCGCGATCCGAGCCCGTTCAGCGTACTCGGGCGCGGTCGCGGTGCGGCCGACCGGGCTCACCGCCCCCAGGGCGTGGAAGCGATACCAGTAGGGTCTGCCGGGCCGAAGGCCCGAGATCTCGACGTGCAGCGAATGGCCCAGGACGGGCGTCGCCGCACGGCGGCCGCGTCGCACGATGCGGCGGAAGGCCTCGTCCTCGGCGACCTCGTAGACGACGGGCACGGCCGGGGCGTCGAGGGGCGCGCCGTCGGCGCTCAGCCGGGTCCAAAGGACGAAGCCGTCGGTCGACGGATCGCCGCTGGCCACGCCCAGTCCGAAGGGCTCGGCGCGCGCGGCGCGGCGGATTTCCAGTCCTTGCGTTGCCGTCGCGCGAGCCAGGAAAAGGCCGGTCGAGGCCGCCATCATCGCGCGGCGTGTCAGCAGCGACATCGCTATATCCAGTCAAGAGAACACGAGGTGGAGGCGATCCGGCCTCGGAGAGACCGGATCGCCCCGCGATCAGAAGTCGAACCGCGCGCCAATCCCGTAAGTGGCCGGCGCGCCGACCAGACGGGCCGCGCCGTTCAGCTCGGGGAAATAGACCTCGTCGGTGATGTTGCGACCGTAGGCGTAGAGCGTCCAGTTCGACGGGGTGGACAGGTCCACTCGGGCGTTGACCAGGGTGTAGGCCTTGGCCGTGTTGCCCGGCGTGGCGTTCAGGCGGTTGGATTCCTCGCCGTGGCGGGTGACGCCAACGCGGCTGCGCAGCGACCAGCCTTCCTTCAGCGTGATGCTGTGGTTCAGGCTGGCGGTGGCCGAAAAGTCCGGCGCGCCCGGCAGCGGATCGCCAACGGTCTGCAGCACCTCGGCCACCCGGTTGGACGAGAACGACAGGACCTCGGTGTCGAGCCAGGCCGCATTGACGTCGAAGGTCAGTTGCTGGCGCTCGGTGCGCAGCAACTGGGCGCTGAGCGCCACCTCGACGCCCTTGCTGCTGGCCTTGCCGACATTGGCGCGGCCGTTGGTGTCGTTGGCCAGACGCGTCGTGGCCTGCAGTTCGCTGAAGCGATAGTCGAACGCGTCCAGCGACAGACGCAGGCGCGGCGTGGTCCAGCGCAGGCCCGCCTCGTAGGCGCGCACGGTCTCCGAGGCGAAGGGCTTGGTCTCGGCCACCGTGAAGATCGAGGTGCCGTCGAAGCCGCCGCCGCGATAGCCTGTGCCAGCCGACACGAACACGTTCAGAGCCGACGTGACGTCGTACTTCACGGTCAGGCGGCCCGAGACGTTGTCGTCGTCGAACTTCTCGTCCCATGCGAACGGGTTGGTGGTGGCGAAGGTGGTCGTGAAGGTGCTGATGCCCCACGGATTGTGGTCGACGTTACGGCCGACATAGTGAGCGTTGTCGCGCGTGTAGCGCAGACCCGCCGACAGCTGCAGGCGCTCGAGCAGGTGGTAGTCGGCCTGGCCGAACAGGGCGAAGCTGTTGCGTTCCTGGCGGTGCAGGTTGTCGTAGTTGGTCAGCGCCGAGTAGCTGATCCAGTTGGTGTTGAACTTGACGTCGTCGGTCACGTAGAAGGCGCCGGCGATCCAGTCCAGCTTGCCGCCCGTGTCGTCGGCCAGGCGCAGTTCCAGCGACGACTGGCTGAGCTTCTCATTGGCGTCGAAATACGAGGCCGGATAGGGCGAGCCATCGCCGTTGCCCTGCACCGAACGCTTGCTGCCCTGCCAGCCGCCGATGGCGGTGAAGTTCAGGTTCTCGCGGACCTTGTGGCTGAAGCTCGCCGAGCCGCCATATATGTCGATGCGCTGGGTCGGATAGCCCGCCGAATAGAACTCGTAGGGATCGTCATTCTCGCCGGCGTTGGCGACCGTGGCGTCCTGGGCCCGCGAAATCCGGTCGTACTGGCGGGTGTCGCCCCGGTCGCGGCTGCCAAACAGCTTCACGACGAGATCACTCTCCGGCGCCATCTTGAAGTCGAAGGTGGCGCGGCCAGCGAACAGGTCCTTGTCGCCAAAGCCTTTGCGGCGGCCCGGATCGACCAGCGGCGGCGCCTGGGTCTGGACGACGCCCTTGACCGATGGGCGATAGCCAGCCAGCAGGCCCGCGCCCGCCCCGGTCATGAAGCCGCCACCGTTTTGGGCCAGCACGGCCAGCCGGACGCCGACGGTGTCGCTGACCGGTCCGCCGACCGAGGCTTCCATCTCGGTGTAGTCATAGCTGCCATATTCGACGCGGCCGGATCCTTCGAGCGCCTCGCCCGGGCCTCGGGTGATGGCGTTGATGACGCCGGCCGTGGTGTTGCGGCCATAGAGCGTGCCTTGCGGGCCCTTGAGCACCTCGATGCGGTCCAGGTCGAACAGCGGCATGCCCAGATAGGCGTTCGAGGTCTGGTAGACGCCATCGACATGCAGGGCGACCGAGGGGTTGCCGTTGGGCTTGTAGTCATCGGCGCCGCCGATGCCGCGGATGCTGATCAGACCGTAGTTGGTGCCGCCGAAGGCGTAGTTGACCGACACGCCCGCGATCTGGTCGACCAGATCGACGACGTTGGTGATCCCGCGACGCTGGGCGTCGCCGCCTTCGACGACGGTCACCGCGATCGGGACGTTCTCGATCCGCGCCGAACGCTTCTGGGCCGTGACGATCACTTCCTCAAGTTCGGCGACGACCGGATTTTCCTGCACCGAGATCAGGAAGGTGCGCGGTCCGGTGGCCGTCGCCTTCAGGCCCGAGCCCGCCAGGAGGTCACGCAGCGCCTCCGCCGGCGGGCGAGTTCCGATCACCGCGTTGGCGCGCTTGCCCTTCACCAGGTTCGACGCATAGAGCACCTGCACGTCGGCTTGCTTGGCGAAGGCCGGCAGGGCCAGTTCCAGCGGCTGGGCTTGTAGGGAAAAAGCCGCTGGCGGCGCGCTGGCCTCCTGCGCCAGAGCCGGCGCGGCCGCGCTCAGGACGGCGATGGCGCAGCAGGCCATGAGGCCGCGCCGAAGGCCGGCGGCGTGGGAAATTCGGTTCGTCATCGTGCTTTCCTAGGCAATCGCCGGCCCCCGTAGACCGATCACTCCCAGGAACTGCGCCGTCGTCGAAAGCCTCACCTTGTCGTGAAAATTTCATCGACCATAGGGCGGGCCGACCCCGTCAATCGTCGATTTCCCAGGTCGTCTCGCCGATCTGGCGCACATGCAGGCCGAAGCCCACGCGGAGGGCGTTGGCGAACTCTCCGGTCCCGTCATAGCGGAACGATCCCGAGATCCGGATGCCGTCCAATCTGGCGTCCTGGGCCAAGGACAACCGGTCGCTGGAATAGCGGTTGAAGGCCGCGGCGACCTGCGCCAGCGACGCGTCGCTGAAGACCAACCGGCCCTCGCGCCAGGCGGTGAGTTCGTCAAGGTCGGCGGCCACCACGCGCTGGGCGCCGGCCGGGCCGGACATCAGGTCTCCCGTCGTCAGCCTTCGGGGCGTGGCTTGTCCGGCCGCGGCGATGTCGAGCGCCCCGTCCTCGATCAGGATCTGCGCCGTCTCGCCTTGCCTGGTCACCTGGAAGCGGCCGCCGCTGCCCTGCGCGCGTTCGTCGCCAACGATGACCTCGAACGGCCGCCCCGGCGCCGAGCGTATGTCGAAATAGGCCTGCCCCTCGACCAGGCGCACGCGTCGGCGTTTCTCGTCGTAACGGATGCGAACGATCGAGAGCGGGGCCAGAGTCACGCTCGACCCGTCCGGCAGGGGCGCGGTCAGTCGCTCACCGGCGCCGGTGCGGATGGTCGCGCCGGCCGCGCCGGCCATGATCAGCGCCGCCCCGCCCGCGCTGGCCGCCGCGGCCGCGCCGGCCAGGCCGAAGATCGCCCGCCGACGGCTGACGCCCGACGCCGCGCGCAGCGCCGCCGCGCGCATGGCCATCAGGCTGTCGGCGCCCCTGGCCGCGCCCAGGGTCGACCAAGCGTCGGCGGTCTCCTGGTAGGCGTCCGCGTTACCGGGCATTTCCAGCCATTCAAGAAAAGCCTTGCGGTCCTCGCCCGACAGCGGCCCGCGATCGGCCTTGGCGAACCAGCGGGCGGCCTCGTCTTCGCGGGGCGTGAGACCAGCCATCAGCGCGGCTCCCGCAAGGCGTCGCGCAGCACCGCCATCGACCGCACCAGATGCTTCTCGACGGCGCTCACCGAAATTTGCAGCCGGGCGGCGATTTGAGCGTGGCTCATGTCCTCGAAGCGACGAAGGATGACGATGGTGCGCGCGCGCGGCGACAACGACTTCAGGGCAGTCTGGATGCGTTCCAGGCTCTGTCGCCCGCCAACGACATCCTCGGCGCCGGGAAGATCATCGGCGAGGTTGATTCGGTCCAGGTCCACCGCGCTCAGCATCGGTCGCGCCCGCTCCCGCTTGACCTTGTCACGAAGAAGATTCGCAGCGGCCTCGAATACGTACCCGTCGACGCTCTCCAAGCTCATCAGGCCGGGGCGGCGCAGCAGGCGCAGGAACAGATCCTGGACCAATTCCTCGCTGTCGGGCGCGGAGCCCGTGCGCCGCCGGAAATAGCGAAGCAGCGGCATGCGCAGGCGGCGGGTCAGGGCCTCGAAACGCTCGGCGCCCGTGACTCCGTCCGGCCCGCGCGCCGCACCAGGATCGTAGGCAGGCAAGGACATGAAGCGGCCCCATGCCAGCGGCTCGCGACAATCGTGTGAAATTCCTGGCGAGACATGCCTGGATGGCGGCGAGGGTGACCAAGCCCATGAAGGTCGAAACCAGCTTGTCATATCGAGTGGCGATACGCCGGAAGCGTCTGATGCGAACAGGCAGACCAAGGGCGTCTGCGGACGTGGACCTTGGCGCCGAAGCCGCCGCGCGAACGGCCAGGCGCCTAGGCGACACCGGCTCCCCCCCCTTCTTCGCCGCGCCCCAGCGGCTTGGGCGTGGGCGTGGGCGCGAATGACCGCCCGTCCGCCGCGGCTCACAGTGGCTTGGCGACGCGGACGCGTAGTTGGCCCACGCCGCCGCCGGCGAGGGCGTGAGCCCGAACTGATCGTCGCGAGCGGCGAACACGCGGTCATGATGGGGATCGAAGACGTCACGCAGGCTCAGGCGGATCCCCATGCCGTCGCTGGCGCCGCCGCCCCCGTGAAGCTGCTGGGCGCGATCCATGAAGTTGGCGGTCTGTGAGCGCGCGAAGCGCCGCGCGGCCTCCACCTGGGTGTCGGACAGGACCCGCACCGCCGGGTCGAGCGACGGATCGGGCCGCGCGGTGACCGTGATCGTGACGGTCGCGGGCGCCGTCGCGGGAGACGACGTGCCGCCAGGACCGCTGGCGGTATAGGTGAAGCTGTCCGCGCCGAAGTAGCCGTTGGTCGGCACGTAGGTGATCACGTCGCCGGCGATGGTCGTCGTCCCATGAGCGGGCGCGGTCGCGACGGCGATCGCGTTATGCTCCGGCCCGGTGATGCTGGCGCTGAGATCGATGGCCAGACCCGTGCTGTTGTAGGGAACAACGACGTCGGTCAGCGGGGCGGCGACGGGCGCGCCCGCGACGGTAATGGTCTGGCTGACGGCGGTGGCCGGATCGTAGTTCGCGTCGCCGGCCTGGTTGGCGACGATCGAGCAGGTCCCTTGCGCCACCAAGGTGAGGGTGACGCCCGAAACTGTGCAGGTACTCGTCGTCGTGCTGGTGAAAGCGACAGCGAGGGTGGAACCGGCCGTGGCGCTCAGGGTCAGCGGTGAAGTCGTGATCGCGACATTGGCCAGCGCGGCGAAGGAGATCGTCTGGTCGCCCTTGGCGACACTGAACGACTGCTGGAGTTGGGTGGCCGCGCCATAGTTGCCGTCGCCGCTCTGGTTGGCGTTGACCCGGCAGGTTCCGACGCCGGTGAAGCTGACGACGCCGCCGGAGATCGCGCAGACCGCGCTGCTGGCGCCGTCGACGCTGAACGTCACGGCGAGCCCCGAGGTCGCGGTCGCAGCGGGCGCATAGGTCGCGCCGGCGACCTTGGCGCCGCCCGGCGCGGTCGAGGTGAAGCTGATGGTCTGCGCTCCCGCGCCGACCGTGAACGATTGTTGCACTTGCGAGGAGGCGCTGTAGCCGCCGTTGCCCGCCTGGTCGGCGTTGACGCGGCAAGTCCCGGCCCCCGTGAAGCTGACCACCCCGCCGGAAATCGCGCAGACGGCGCTGCTGGCCCGGAAACGCCCTTCTGCGAGACGCCGCGCGAGGAACCGTCCGCCGGAGAGGTGACGGTGGGCGCGGCCGGCGCGGTGGCGATACGCAACATTCCATCGAAGCCGCTCGCGAGGCCGAACCAGAACGAGAAGGCCGCCGCTAACTCGAAGCTGGCCTCCGCGCTGAAGCTGTCGGAAGCCAAGACGCAGGCGGCCAGATGGATGCAGCAAATCGCCGATCTTCTCGGCCAGCGCGATCCGATCGAGGACCAGGTTGATCTGTTCGATGGGGCCAAGCGCGCCGTGGGCTCGCAGGCCTCTTCGATCCAAACGACGGGCTCAAAAGCTATGAGTCCGGCTCCATCGCCTCCAGGCGCGTCTTGGCGGAAACGCTCGACGTCGGTGCGAAAGCCCTCGGGTGTTCGACGGTCTGACCGACCCGATGACCAACGAGATCGACGAGATTGGCGCCGCCGCCGAGCGCGTCGTCACCGAGTCCTGAACAGGCCCGAACGCCTGGAGGTGGCCGAAATGTTCCCGAAGATCGGTCGAAGTCGCGTCCGTCGTCAGGTGCTTGATCTTGTTCGCGCCAAGGCCGACGAAGACGTTTCGCCGGCGACGCTCTAGATGACGGAGCAAGGGCGGGCGGTCCCCCCGATAGGTCGCCGCCCGAGTTGCTTCACCGGTGGGGTGGTGAAGGGGAATCCTACCTAGCCGCTATCGCACCGCAGCAGCAATCCTTTTAACCACCGCACGGCATGCCACGCGCTGACTGTCCAAATCGACTCGTGGCCACAAGGACTCACCCCTGAGTGAAAGCCCGTTTCCCTCCACGTCGCCATAGCGCCAGGGTGCGCTCGGCGTCGTCACCTTTCAGCATGGTCGTCAGGAACGTGAAGGTAACGCCCAAGTTCGCGTTCAGCGGGGCCGTGCCCGGCGCCAGGATCCGCGCGACGCAGATCGTGTTCAGTCCGCCCTCGCCCTTCCCGGTCGCTTTTCGGGTCATGGGACCCGACGCCCCGCGCGTTCGCCAGATCGCCGAGCAGGTCCGCACGGTGATGCTGCGCAACGCGGACCTACACCAGGTCAACACCGACTGGGGCGAGCGTGTGCCGACGGTCCACGCCGTCATCGAGGCGACGGTGCAGCGCGCCAGACCGCTGATCCTCACCGCCCTGGCCGCCATCCTGGCCTTCATTCCGCTGACCTTCTCGGTGTTCTGGTCCTCGATGGCCTACACCCTGATCGGCGGGACGATCGGCGGGACCATCCTGACCCTGATCTTCCTGCCGGCGCTCTACGCGATGTGGTTCAAGATCAAGGACCCTGGACTGGACGCCGCCAAGGCTCATGGGCCGGAACCGCTGGCGACTTGAGCGATGAATCTCGCCAACCACGCCGTCATAACGCACCGCCTCGACCTGGAATCAGACCATGAGCGTTCCTGAAGCCAACCTTGCCGACCAGTAGCGGACTCTCTGACCGCTCCAGAAACGCGACCTTCCTCACAGGGAGAGAGGCGGCATATTCGCCGATGGGAGCGAGACTTTCAGCTTCTCGGCAAGGGTGGGGGCGACCTGCCGGATGTCGATCACGCCGAGATCCCTGCCGGCGGCGATCCCGGGCCCGGTGATGAAGAAGGATGAGCGCATCTCAGGACGAAGCATTCCTGTCGAATAGGCGCCATGCCCACCGCCCTTGGCGTCCGTGACCAGCGGCCCCGAAAACGCGTTGCCCATGGCATAACCAGCCTTGAACGCCACGACGAACTCGGCCTCCGCCGCAAGGCCCAAGCCGGCTATTTCCTCGCGAGTATGGACGCCTTCAATACCGTTTCTGGGGTCGCCAGCCAGGGTCTGCAGGTACGCCTTGATACGCGCCTTGGTCTGTCGATCCTGAGGATCGTGCAACACTATCATGGCCGAACCGCCGACATACCAGGCGAAGGCCGTCCAGGCTGTCACCGTCGGGGCTGGGCCGTCGCTCAACGTGATGAAGCCGCCTTCGGCGAGGGCCCTGTTCAAGTGCATCTGGTGCGACAGGCTTGAAAAGCCGTGATCCGAAACCACCGCGACGACGGCGTCGGGATAGACCTTGCGTTCCTCGGCGATGATGCGGCCGACGATGGCGTCCAGTCGCTCAAGCGTCGCGTTGGCCTCGGCGCTAAACGGGCCGGATTGGTGCTCCTCGTGGTCGAGCGACACGAAATGGATGGTCAGGAGCGCCGGGCGCTTCTCGGCGATCAGGTCGATCGCGTCGGCCTCGATCTTCTGGTCGTCGTCGCTGGAGCCGTCCGTGAGATTGACGTCGATATCCTGGGCCCCGGCTGTGACCGGCCAGAAGATGCTGGCCGTCGTCAGCCCCGCCGCCTTGGCCGCGCCCCACAGCGTCGGCGCCTTGATCTGCGCATAGAGGCTGTAGGACGGCGGCAGCTTGGCCGAAGCGGCGAACGGCCTGTTGTTGTAAACGCCGTGTTCGCGCGGCAGGACGCCGGTCACCAGTGTCGTGTGATTGGGGTTGGTCACCGTGGGGTTCACGTTGACCACCGCCTGGGCGTAGCTGCCCTGTTTGAGCAGATCGCGCAGCACCGGGATGCGCAGACCATGTCTGTCCGCCTGCAGGACCGCGTCGGGCCTCAGCCCGTCGATCGAGATCATCAGCACCGGATGACGGCCGGCGACCTCGGCGGAAGCCCGCGCCGCCGGGGTCGTGGCCGTCTGAGCGGTCGCCAGGCTGGCCGGGACGATCGCGGCCAGGACAGACACCATCGAAAGCAGGATCGTCCGCTGCAAGGTCATGACAGGCTCCGCGTGTGTGAAGGAAGAGAGCCCTGCCGCGCGATGAGGGGTCGCGACAGGGCATCGGCCGGGCGTCTAGAATCTGCGGTCGAACTTCAGCCGGAACTGGCGGCCGCGCGGATTGACCGTGCCGACGAAGAACCCCTCGTCCTCGTCCGCGACGGGCGGATCAGTGTCGAAGACGTTGTTGACGCTCAGTGTCAGGACGTTCTGGGGTCGCCCTCGACGGTCGTCGCCGAAGGCGTAGCTGACGCGCATGTTGTGCACGATCGCGGGCTTCACGCGCATGTAGTAGCGCATGACGCCATTGTTGTTGACCGCCACGATGCTTTTGGGCTGGCCCAGCGCCTCATAGATCGCGGCGGTGGTCGTGGCGGAGGTGTCGGCCGAGGCGCCGTAATAGGTCGTGAACCAGTCCGCCGACCAGGCGCCGCGCTTCCAGTTGAGCGTGGCGTTGCCGATCCATTTTGCGCGCCCATCCTTGCCCAGCTCATCGATCACCACGCCATCGTCGGCGAGCTCTTCGTCGCGCTGGAGGTTGCGGGTCCCCTCGCCTTTCAACGTGAACTGACCGATGCCGAACTCGGGCAGGCGGTACTGCAAGCCGAAGTCGACGCCGGAGAGCTTGCGCGAACCGAGATTGATGTAGTCGTTGATCAGGCTGGTGATCTCACCGACGACGGCGCGCTTGGTGGCGTTGGTCGGCTGGGCGGCGTTGTAGGCGGCGAAGGTGGCGCGGTCGGCGTCGGTTGGGGCGCGGCGCGTGACGCGGTTGCTGCCGGCATAGGTCGAGCTCCCGGAGCCGAGGTCGACCTGGTCGATGGACTTGCCCGACGCCAGGGCGGCGCGCGTGGCCAGATCGAGGGCCAGTTCGTCCAGGGCCAGCACCTGCGCGTTGCCCAGGGCGGTGATGGCGTCGCGCTGATGCATCTTCCAGTAGTCGACGGTCAGCGACAGGCCCCGGACGCCGGGCACGTCGAGCACGAAGCCCGCGCCCCAGTTCTTGGCCTTCTCGGGCTCCAGCCGCTCGTTGCCCTGGCGGAAGGTGCGCCGCGGGCCGCTGTTGTCCACGGCAGCGTTGGTGACCGTGTAGCGATAGGGGTCGGCGGTATAGTTCACGCGCAGCAGCGGGCTGGTGTTGGTCTGAGCCAGGTTCGGGGCGCGGAAGGACTGGTTGTAGGAAGCGCGCAGTTTCAGCCACGGCGCGGGTCCCCACAGAACGCTGAACTTGGGCGTGGTGCTCTGGCCGTGGATCGAGAACCGCTCGTGTCGCACCGCCGCGCCCAGCTCCAGGGAGTCCACCAGGAAAAAGCTGTTGTCCCGGGTGACCAGTGGCAGGGCGACCTCGGCATAGGCCGACTCCACGTTCTGCTTGGCGTGGATGTCGGCGTTGGGGCTCATCGCGATGAAGTCGTTGTCGTCCTCGCGCAGGTAGGGGAAGCTGGCGCCGGAGCCGGCCGGGTTGAGACCGGCATAGGGCGCCTTCCACGCGTCGTAGCTTTCCCAGCGCACCTCGGCCCCGGCGGCGACCTGGATGCGCCCGCCGCCAAATGGCAGCTTCCAGAGCTCGCCCGTGGTCTTGGCGTCCCAGGTGACCAGCTGGGTCTCGCCATAGCGGTTGTCGGTGTCGTACATCGGTTCGGTGACCGACGAGGGATTCACATAGGCCTTGTCGGCGACGACCTGGTTGTTCACCACCTTGAAGGTCACCGGAAACGGGTTGTAGGCGGTGGCGTCGGTGCGGTTCAGGGCCATCCGCAGCAGGGACTCGCGATAGATGTTCTGCTCGGTCTCGTGGCTGTGGGCGCCGGAGGCCATCACCGCTGTTTCCCAGGTCCAGCTGTCGCCAAACCGGCCGCGCACGCCGGCCAGCGCGCGGTAGAATCGCGTGTCGACCTGGATGTAGCGGTCCTTGGTGCCCGGCGGGATCAGGCCGGCCACGATGGTGACGTCGGCGGGCGTACCGACGATGCGCGGCGCGCCGTCGGCGTTGGGCCGCCCCGCCGGATCGTAGAAGCGCACGCCGAAGGGATTGTATGGATTGGAGGCGGGCACGTAGAGGCCCGGCTCGTTGACGTTCTGCATATTGGCTTCTTCGCGCTGGCTGTTGGCGCGAGAGCCCGAATAGAGCGCCTCCCCGAAGAGGGTGAGGTTGTCGTTGAGCTCATGCTCGGCGAACGTGGCTAAGTTGAACCTGCGCAGGCGCGGGATCAGCGTCCGATGCGGCAGGCGATTGTCGTAATAGGCGTCCTCGGGGCTGCCGAGATTGCGCGACGGCGTGGTCTGCTTGAAATTCACCGCGCCGGTGGCGTCCGGATAGAGGAAGAACGTGCCGTCGGCGGCCACGGTCGCGACGCCGCCCGCCGGCGCCGCCGCGGTGGAGATGCCGCGGTTGCCATCGGGCCGGGCGCCGTTGAACGTCAGATAGTCCGACTGGATGAAGCCGCGGCGATACTGGCCGTAGTGATTGATCGTGCTGCCGTTATCGAGGTTGTTGTTCAGGGCGAAGGCCGCGCCGGTCGCTGGATTGATGACCGCCAGGCCATTCCAGGGCGCGGGCAGGTCGCGGGTGCGGCGCAGGTCGCTCTGCGAGCCCCAATCGCGGTCGGCAAAAAGGAGCTGGCTGCGCTGGAAGTAGTCGAGCGAGACGCCGATCGACGTCTTGCCCACCTTGAAATTGTCGGCGGCGGTGACGCGATATTCGTCCGCGCCGCCGCGCTCGGTGAGCGCGCTCTCGACGCTGAAGCGCCCGCCTTCCTTGGTCGGCGAGATGATGCTGTTGATGACACCGGCCGCAGCGTCCGCGCCATAGATCGCCGAAGCGCCATCGCGCAACACCTCGACGCGCGTCAGCAGCGCGGTGGGTATGACATTGGCGTTGGGCGACAGGGCGGGCACACCCTGATCGGTGCCGGACAGCGGGTGCGGCGCCATGCGGCGGCCGTTGATCAGCATCAGGGTGCTGCCCGCGCCGATGCCGCGCAGGTCGATCGATGCGACGTCACCGCGCGCGCCCTGGGAAGCGATGGTCGCCTCGTTGATGGCCGGCGGCCCGGCGGACGGCAGGGTCGCGAAGAGGTCGGCGCCGGTAGACCCGCCGCGCAACTGGATTTCCGACTGGTCAATGACCGTGACCGGCAGGGCCCCTTCGGCCGACGCGCGGCGCAGGTTCGAGCCGGTGACGACAATCTCCTCGACCGCCGCGGTCTCATTGCTCTTGGCCGCGGGCGCCACGTCCCGCGCGTGCGCGCCGCAGGTGGCGGCCAGCGCGGTCATGATCGCCGTGCCGCCCAGCATTGAATGACGAGATCTCATGTCTGCCCCCTGAAACGTTCGGCGCCATGCGATCGCCGCACCGCCTCCGGCTCTCGGCCTTGGTTTGGGGGTATAGGGGGCGCGCATGACCCTATTGTTGTGGGATCCGCCGTGCTTTACCGATACATCGACCGATAAATTCGATGGGTGTCGCCGTGACTCTGAACCAGCTACGCAGCTTCATCGCCGTGGCGCGCTACAACGGCTTCACCGCTGCGGCGCGAGCGCTCAAGATGAGCCAGACGACGATCACCTCCCAGATCCAGGCGCTCGAGGAAGAGCACAATGTCCGCCTGTTCGAGCGCCTGGGACGGCGGATTGAATTGACGCCGATCGGCGACGCCCTCCTGCGGGTCGCCCGCCAGATGGTGGCGATGGAGGACGACGCGGCCATGATGCTGAAGGACAGCGCCGACCTGCGTAGCGGCGCGCTGAAGGTCGGCGCCGCCAGTCCCTTCCACGTCATCGAGATGATCGAGGCGTTCAACACCCGCTATCCGGACGTCTATCTTTCCATGACGCTGGGCAATTCCGAGTCCGTCCTTCAGGAGCTCGGCAACTACAGCTGCGACGTCGGCATCCTGGCCCGCGACACCGACGACGACCGCTATCACGTCCAGCACTACGCCAGCTATCCCGTGATGGCGTTCGTCCACCGCGACCATCGGCTGGCCGCGCTCAAGACCATCGAGCTGGCCGATCTGGCCAGAGAGAAGCTGCTGATGCGCGAGCGCGGCTCGACAACCCGCCGCGCCCTCGAAGAAGGTTTGGCCGCCATCGGCGCCGAGCCGCGCATCGCCATGGAGATCGGCAGCCGTGAGGCGATCCGGGAGGCCGTGATCCACGGCCTTGGCATCGGCACGGTGTCGGAGTCCGAATATGTGGCGGACGAACAGCTACATCCGCTGCCGATCGCCGGCGCGCCCGTCCTGACGCATATCTATGTCTGCTGCCTGCGCGAGCGTCGGCGGAGCCGGATCATCGCCGCCTTCTTCGAAGCCCTGCGCCAGGCCAAGGCCGGCAAGGGCTGAAACGCGGGGGCGCCGACCGAAGCCCTCCCCGCTACGCAATCAATCGAAATTATCGGTACATCTACCGATAAAGAACGATGCAACCGATCCAGTCGGCGTCATCTAACCGGCCTAGCAGGTGGCGACTTCCTCCACCTCGCGCCAAGGCCAGAATGACGATCCCCTCTCCTTCCCTCGGCGCGCGGTTCCGCGGCCCGGTCACCGCCTTGATCTTCGACTGGGCGGGCACCGTCCTCGATTTCGGGTGCATCGCGCCCGTCGCGGCGTTTCGGGGCGCGTTCGCCGAGGGCGGCCTGCCCATCAGCGAGGCTGAGGCCCGTGAACCGATGGGGACGGCCAAGCGCGAACATGTCGAACGCATCCTCGCCCAGCCGACGGTGCGACAGCGCTGGCACGCGGCGATGGGCGCGCTCCCGACCGAAGCGGACGTCGATCGGCTCTATGCGATCTTCCTGCGGATCGATGGCGAGAACTGCGCGCGCTACAGCGCCCTGATCCCGGGCGCGCTGGAGACCATCGCCACGCTGCGTGAACGCGGCGTCGCGATCGGCAGCACCACGGGCTATCCGCGTAGTATCATGGACGGCCTGGCCCCCCTGGCCGCGGCCCAGGGCTACAGACCCGACTGTTGCGTGACGGTCAGCGAGGTCGCGCGCGGACGCCCTTGGCCGGACATGGTGCTCGCCAACGCCCTGGCGCTCGGCGTCCCTGACGTGCGGGCCTGCGTGGCCGTCGATGACAGCCCCAGCGGCCTGGTCTCGGCGCGCGCCGCCGGCGCGTGGGCCGTCGGCGTCGCGGTGAGCGGCAACGAAATCGGACACAGTCTCGAGGCCTGGGAAGCGCTGGCCGACAACGCCAAGGCGGAACTGCGTGCGGCGGCGGTCCAGAGGCTGGAGGCCGCCGGCGCCCACTACGTGATCGACAGTATCGCCGACCTGCCGCCCGTGATCGAGGCGATCAACGCACGGCTCGCGGCGGGCGAGCGCCCGTGAGCCGCTGGAGCTTCCACAATCCCGTGCGCATCCACTTCGGCGAAGGCGTGCTGGACGAGATCGCCGACGTGGTCGCGCGGCGCGCCTACATCCTGCTCACCCATCCCGACGCGACGATGGCGCCGTGGCGGGCCCGCATCAGCCAACGCGCCGGGCCGCCGCTGCTGACCCTGGACGACATCGAGCCGAACCCGTCGCTGGCCATGCTGGAGCGCCTGTGCGCGGGCCTGGGTCAGGCGGGCGCCGAGCCCGAAGTGATCGTCGCCCTAGGCGGCGGCTCGGTCATGGACTCCGCCAAGGTCCTGGCCGCAGGACGCGGGCGCTACGCGCCGGTTCTGCGATATCTCGAAGGCGTCGAGAGCCAGTTGCCGCCGGCCCTGCCGATCATCGCCATACCCACCACCGCCGGTACAGGCAGCGATCTCACCAAATGGGCGACCGTCTGGGATCCTGCACTCGGCCGCAAGCTGTCGCTCAATCGCGACGATCTCTATCCCGAGGCGGTGCTGATCGATCCGCTCGTGATGGCCACCCTGCCGTGGCCGACGACACTGGCCAGCGGGCTCGACGCCTTGTCGCACGCCCTGGAAAGCCTCTGGAATATCAACGCCAACCCGGTGACCCGCGCGTTCGCCATCAGCGCCGCCCACGATCTGATGGCCGGCCTGCCGCGCCTGCGGCGCGACCTTGGCGACGGCGAAGCCCGGTCGTTGATGGCGCGGGGCGCCGCGCGCGCCGGCCTGGCCTTCTCCAACACCCGGACAGCGCTGGCCCACAACATCTCCTACCCCATCACGCTCGGCCGGCGGGTTCCGCATGGCATCGCCTGCTCCTTCTGTCTGCCCGAGGTGATGGCGGCGGCGATCGGCGCCGACACGGCCTGCGACGCGGCCCTGGAGGCGATCTTCGGCGACCTGGCCCGCGCCCCCAAAACCCTGCGCCGGTTGCTCGACAGCCTCGGCGTCGCGGCCGGCCCCGAAGCGCTCGGCATCGGCGCCGACGAATGGCGCGGGATCGTCGACGAGGCCTTCGCCGGCCCTCGCGGCCGCAACTTCATCGGATCGCCCGCGAACTTTCCATCCGCAACCATTGTCGCAGGAGCGTGACGTGTCTCTGTCAGAGCAAGGCCGGATGAACCCTGTAGCCCCGATCAAGACCGATGCGCTGGACCGCCTCGACCACATGCCGTGGACGCGCTTCCACACTCTGCTGACCGTCGCGCTGGGCATCGGATGGGCGCTCGACTCCTTCGAGACAAACATCATCGGCAGCATGTTCGGCGTCCTGAAGAAGCAGTGGAGTCTTTCATCCGGACAGGGATCGCTGGCGGTCAGTATCTGGGTGATCGGCATGCTGGTGGGGGCGATCGGCTTCGGCTATCTGGCCGATCGGTTCGGGCGCAAGCGGCTCTTCCTGGCCACTCTGCTCTGGTACGCCGTGTTCGCGATCGGGACCGCCTTTTCCTGGAACTACGAGTCCTTCCTGTTCTTCCGGTTCATGACGGCCCTGGCCGTCGGCGGAGAATATTCCGCCGTGACCGCTACGATGGGCGAGTTCTTCCCGAAGGCCCATCGCGGCCGGACCGACGCGCTGATCCTCTCGGGCTTTCCGCTCGGGGCCATGGCCTCGGCGGGCGTGTCCTGGTTGTTGCTGCAATGGCTTCCGCCGGAGATCGGCTGGCGGGTGGGCTTTGGCCTCGGGGCGGTGCTGGCGCTGTTCTTCCTCTGGGTCCGCCGCGTGGTTCCGGAATCGCCCCGCTGGCTGCTACAGCAGGGCCGCCTCGCCGAGGTCGAGCAGATCGTCTCCCAGATCGCCGCGACGGCAAAGGGCGACAGCGCGCAGACCCAGGCGAACACGCGCTTCGCCCCGCGCGAATACTCGCCCGCGCGCCCCGCCTTCTTCCGCAATCTGAGCCACCTATGCACGCGCTACGGCTACCGTACGGGCCTGGCCAGCGCGCTCAACTTCTCGCAGGCGGCCGTGGTCTATGGGGCGCTGGCCCTGATGGCGCTGGTCATCCTGCCGGAGATGAAGGTGCCGGCCGCCGACCTGCCGCTGTACTATTTCCTCGGCAATGTCGCGGCGCTGGTCGGCGGGCTCACCGGCGCCCACATGGTCGAGGCCTTCGGAAGGCGACCGACCCTCGTCGTCAGCTACAGCCTGACCGTCCTGGCCATCCTGCCGCTCTACTTCTTCCAGACCTTGCCGGGCATGGTGCTGAGCTATTGCCTGATGCAGTTCGGCGTCACCTGGGCCTACATCACGGCCTATGTGATCGCCGCCGAGATTCTGCCGACCCATCTACGCGCCACGGGACTGGGCCTGTCGGTAGCGGTTGGCCGGGTCGGAGCCATGCTGGCGCCCCTGCTCCTGACTTTCGCCTATCAAACCAGCGGTAGCGCCGGACCGGCGTTGATGGTCCTCATCCTGCTGGCGTCACCAGGTCCGATCGCCGCGATCCTGTGGTGGTGGAAGGGCGTCGAGACCCGCAACCTGTCCCTCGAGCACGGCAGCAACGAAGAGGCGTAGCCCCTGGCACTGAATTCCACGGCGCCGGTCGCAACGGCGGTGACTTGACGACGCCGACCTCCTTAGGTCCATCCGGTCCGGCGGCGCATCAAGCGTCTGGGAGGACGGCGCCAACTGTAGACTCGCCGCCTTGCCGCCCCCCGCTGGCGCGCGGCGCTTGACTTCCGACAATCCCATTGTCTCGCCGCCGGTGTAGGTCGGGTTTGTCCGATCACGGTTGGCGGGAATGGCTTTGTGATGACCCAAGGTTTGGCTCGGGCGCCCTCGGCGATGGG